>Ga0214542_1002629_pt1 | contig 37058 bp, 17 predicted proteins | sample CNSS1metaG_FD_160096 | JGI IMG/M metagenome (GOLD analysis project Ga0214542, IMG submission 160096) | Root nodule microbial communities from cowpea collected in UCLA plant growth center, Los Angeles, California, USA - CNSS1 | ecosystem: Host-associated > Plants > Roots > Nodule | place: USA...
TATATATATATATATATATATCGTGTTAATATTTTGTACATTATTCTTAACTATTTTCTTAAAACTTATAATTTATCTTTTTAGTTATTAACTACTTCCCCCCACCAAATGAGAATAATGTCACACTTCAATTATAGGCATAAGCGGTGGTGGTATATAGATTGGATTTTTAATGATTCAAATTTACGTCCATTTTATATTCAAATAATTGGATCAAGTTCAAAATTTAGAATTCATTTTTTATAAAAAAAATTTAAATTAAACTTTTTAAAATTTGTGTGTTTGAGGCTAACACGATCGAATTTGACAGAATTTTGGCCATGACCAACTCGGTTGAATTTCAGCATGAGACTGACTTGATGGACTTTCGACGTGGTTGACTCGGCTGAATTTCGGTCGGAGTCGACTTGGTCAAATTTGGCCAAATTTTGGTTATGGTCGACTCAGCCTAAATCGAACAGATTTCGATCGAGGCCTACTTGACCATATCCAAATTTCAATCAAGCCCGACTCAGTAAAATTTGACTGCATGACTGAATTTTGATCGTGGATGACTTGGTCGAATACGACCAAATTTGGTTTATGGTTGACTCGAAAAAATTTCATTCGGGATCGACTTGACTAGATTCGATTGAATTTTGGTCGGGGTTTACTTAGCCTAATACAGTTAAAGTCGACACGACCAAATATGACCAAATTTGGGTTAAGGCCTACTGGACCAAATTTAGGTTGGGGTTGACTTGACTGAATTCGTCGGTCGGCTGGGCTGACTCAACTAAATTTCAATCGACGCCAATTCGATTGAATACTACCAAATTGTGGTCCCGATTGGCTCGGTCGAAATAACCAAATTTCGTCTTGGTTTGACTTGGCCAAATACTGCCAAATTTCATATGGGGCCGACTCAATCCAATGCAGTTAAATTTAGGTCGAGGTCGACTTAGCTTAGTACAGTCAAATTTAGTCGAGGGCCGATTGAGCCAAATTTCGACGGGGCTGACTCGACTGAATTCTGTCGAATATGACCAAATTTCGTACAGGGTTGACTCTGTCAAATACGACCAAATTTGGGTTGCACCGACTCTATCAAATATGGCCAAATTTGGGTTGGTTCATCTTGACCTTTAGCCTAACCCAACTAAAAATTTAGATTGAAAATTTGGATTGGATTTTTTGAGTTATCCATATTTGAAAATCTATATTTAGAGAATGAATATCTTATCCATAAAATATGTAAAAATGTAGATTAGATTGAAATCCAAATCCAAAAAAATGGATTAAATTTTTAATAAAATAGATTTTAAATGGATTGGATCGGAACAAAAGTGAATTGAATCAAGGAAATTAGATTTTTTGTCCACCCCTGGTAGACATAATATTTAGTTATTTTCCACTATTTGTATTCTTATAAAAATTGTTAACACAATTTAATAAATTTATATTTTGTGTATATCATCCGTCCTTATGTTTTAAGTACTAATGGAATATTTTCTCTAAATACACCCATGTTAAGTATTATTGTTATTATATGAAAATTTTATTAAAAAAAAATAGGAAGATCATATTAAATTTATGATAAAATTAAATTGTACACAGAAAAAACAAAATACATATTGTGAAGAAAAAATAAATTAATAATATATCAACTTAGTAATATATCACGAGATTTATCATGAGCTAACTTTTTCAGTAAAATAAACTAATAAAACTTCTTAATTTTTTTTTTCAAAATTCTTGCTTTGGTAGATTTAGTAATAATTTTTGTTGGCCTACACCTATCATATCACCTTGTACTTTGAATTAACTCATCATCCTTATCGATATTAGAATCATCTCTCTCGTCAAACATATTAATCCATTTAGAAAATTTTAATTCTTATGCAAAATGAATTTTCTTATGGGTCAAAGAATTGAGAAATGTCGCATAGAAGCGACATCCTGCAAGAAAATATACCAGCAAGGAAATCAAACTCCATTGACACAACAATGATATAAACATCTAAATTCTTAACGAGATAAACTTCAACAAATATTATCATAAACCATAATTGACTTAAGTTGTGATTGAACACTGAAATCCACCATAGACGTCACGAAAGACTCCACAAACATAAACTATCTTAATTTTTTTTATCTGAACACACAGAATCTTACAACTCTTTTGGATTAAGATCTCTCTAAAGTTCTATCTGAACTAATTGTATTCAAATACTTTTTTATATATGTGCATTAACTGTTTCATTAAATCAATTTTTCTTTTCATAATATAAAGTTGTTTCTTAATAACTCGAATCTACATTTCTTAATAATATAAAGTTTATTTAATGATTTTGTTAAGAATATGATTATTTTCTTAAATTTGCCGAAAAATCATAGAATGTTAAAACTTCACGCGTTTCTTAAGTGTCACATAACTAGAAAACTGAACATTCTTTTCAGAAAAAAGATTACATGTACAAGTGAATAAAAAGTAATAAAACCATACACTATGTAACAGTAATGGAAGAGCAATAACATTTCTCACCCTCAAGATATTGAATTTGTCTTTGACTTCTTTGACCATTTAGCCATCACATTAAAGATTATAAGAAAATCTTTTAATAAAAATTATTCATTATAGTAGTAAATTCAGATACCAATTTATATATTAAAATTATTAATAATTAAAAAAATTTCAACAAATTATAATTGGTCTTTAAATTAATAAATTAAATAGTTTCTACTATGAATTGGTTTTTAAATTGACCGCTAACATTAACTACAAATGTTTTTTCCATCAAAGGAATTGATCTCTAATTAAGAAATTTATCTTTAAATTAGTCTCTGATCATATATTTTTTGTAGTGAAATATATATTTCATAAAAAGGTTTAGTTGAATTTTAATTCCTTTATGATATTTTCAAGTGAGTTTTTATTAAAAAAAATTTGGTTTAGTAAGTATTTAATAGTTTTAAAAATTTGCTAATTAAGTATGATGTTTAATTCTTTTGTTAAGTGGGCGAGGTGATTATTATCCTACCTTATCAACTTGTTTTCTACATATTAAAAAAATGTTAGTGAAATGTGATAATAACTTGTATTGTTTTATTGAAAACGAGTTGAATGACAATGATTATTACCTAGATCAATTATGGTAATGACGATGATCCTATGATTAATATATGTGATGATTCAAAAATCATTAGATAATCCAACATATTTTGAAGGAAAGTAATACAAGTTACTTTTCATTTTATATAAATATGACATCATAACTAAAGTCAAGTAAAAAAGATAACGAGACAAGATATAGAAAAAATTAAACGATAGTAGTACTCGTTAGAAAATATAAAAACTTTGAATATTTAATAAAATAAAAAACATTAATTGATGAACTAAAAATATCTAAATTTATGAAAATTTAAAATTTATCTAAGCTTAATGAAAAATAATAAATTATTCATGTTATTAATAAATCTTTGTATGGTATGTAATTAAAGGTCAGTGGTGATGAAATAAGCTTCATCGTTGAAAAAAAACAATACAGCTAACCCCCTAATTACCTAAATGATTTTATTTTAAACTTCAAAAATTAAGTATTTTCATTAGAAATAGTTAGGAGCCAAAGAATTGTTTTGCTGATTAATTAGAGGATAACAACATTTTGTAAGGAATACTTCTTTATCCGGGGCATTCACTAACTATACCTTGATATGCATTACATTCATTTCGTACATATTTTAGTTGTAAAATTGTCCTAGAAAATGTAAATTTTATATTTATAAATATATATTTAATCCCTATTTTTGTTGTTTTTATTCAATTTGATTTTCATTTTCGCTTTGTGTTCAATTAGGTCCTCATTTTTGTCAAATTTTGGTCAATTTAGTCTTTTTTTTTAATAACGGTGTTTAAATAATTAACGTTTTTGAACAGTATATGTCACGTGTCAGCTCTTGATTTTTTTATTTTATTTTTTTAATTTCAAAAAATTATCTACGTGTCAATTCACAATTATGTCACAGTTTGTGGTTTTATTATTTATTTTTGTTCAATTTAGTTCTAATTATGCCCCAATTATTTGTCTATGTGCTTTGGCCTATTTTTTTTCCTAGTCAGTCATTCATAACAAGCAATAAGGGTTTATTTTCTTGACTTATAATCAAATTCGTGGTACATAAGAAGTACATCCCTTTGGATGATAAAAGAAAGATTGATTAATAAAGTTTAAGAAATTGTATGAAAATTAATAAGCAGCTACCCACTTATTTGTTTATTTTGCCCTGCTTAATTGCACATCTAGTTTGGCATATTTTTTTTTCAAGTTTCAAGTCAGTTATTCAATGCAAGCAATAAGGGTTGGTTTTTGTGACTTAAAATTTGTGGTACATAAAAAGTACATCCCGTTCGATGATAAGAAAACAAATTGATTAGTAAACTTTAAGAAATTGTACAAAAAGTAATATGTAGTTCCCCACTCATTTGTTCATTGTTACCCACTTAGATTGAGATCTAATTTGACCTATTTTTTTTTCGAGCCTGCCATCTTGTTTTAGACATAAGGGTTGATTTGTGTAACTTATATTGAAATTTGTGGTACATAAGAAGTACATCCCATTGGATGAAAAAAAAAAGATTGATAAGTAAATTTTAAAAAATTGTACAAAAAGTAATACACAGCTCACCACATATTTGTTCATTATGACCTTCTTTGGCCTATTTTTTTCTTCAAGCCAGCCACCTAGTGCAATAAATAAAGATTGATTTTTGTGACTTGTAATCAAATTTGTGGTACATAAGAAGTACATCCCTTTTGATGATAAATGTTGATTTTTGTGACTTGTAATCAAATTTGTGGTACATAAGAAGTACATCCCTTTTGATGATAAGAAAAAAGATTGATCAGTAAATTTTAAAAAAATGTACAAAAAGTAATATGGGGCTCCTTACTTAATTGTTTATTGTGCCCTACTTATTTGCATATCTAGTTTGGCCTCTTTTTTTCAAGTCAGTAATTCAATGCAAGCAATAAGGGTTGATTTTTGTGACTTAAGATCAAATTTGTGATATATAAGAAGTACATCCCTTTCGATGATAAGAAAAAAAAAATTGATTAGAAAAGTTTAAAAAATTGTACAAAAAGTAATATGCAGTTTGCCACTTATTTCTTTATTATACCCCACTTATTTGACTATCTTGATTGATTTCTATGACTTGTAATCAAATTCATGTACATAAGAAGTACATCCCATTTGATAACAAACAAAAGACTGATTAGTAAGTTTAATAAAATTATATAAAAAGTAATATGGAGTTCCCTACTCATTTGTTCATTGTTCCACACTTAGATTGAGATCTCATTTGACCTTTTTCTTTTTCAAGTCAGCCACGTATTATAGACATAAAAGTTGATTTGTGTAACTTATAATCAAATTTGTGGTACATAAGAAATACATCCTATTCGATGAAAATAAAGATTAATTGGTAAATATTAAAACTTTGTACAAAAAGTAACACGCAGCTCCGCACATATTTGTTCATTGCGTCCCACTTATTTTCCTATCTGGTGGTGCCTTTTTTTTTCTTCAAGGCATCCACCTAGTGCAAGCAATAATGTGGTATTTATTTAACCTATAGTCAAATTCGTAGTACATAAGAGGTACATATCATTTGGATGATAAAAAAAAAGATTGATTAGTAAATTTTAAAAAAATTTACAAAAAGAAATATGCAGCTCCACACTTATTTTTTTATTATGCCCCAAATATTTACCTATCTGGTTTGTCCTATTTATTTCTTAAAGCCAACCACTTAGTGCAAGAAATAAGGGTTGATTTTAGTGACTTATAATTAAATTTGTGGTACATAAGAAATACATCCCTTTAGATGATAAAAAAAAGATTGATTAGTAAATTTTAAAAAACTGTACGAAAAGTATTACAAAGCTCCTTACTTATTTGTTTATTGTTCCCCACTTATTTGCATATTTAGTTTGGCCTATTTTTTTCCAAGTCAGTTATTCAATGCAAGCAATAAGGATTGAATTTTATGACTTATAATAAAATTTGTGGTACATAAGAAGTACATCCTTACCTCGCTCCCCACTTATTTGTTTAATGTCCCTCGCTTATTTGCCTATCTAGTTTGGCCTCTTTTTTTTCAAATCGGTCATTCAATGCAAGCGATAAATTTGATTTTTGTGACTTGTAATCAAATTCGTGGTACATAAGAAGCACATCCCATCAGATAACAAACAAAAGATTGATAAGTAAGTTTAAAAAAATTGTACAAAAAATAATATGCAGTTCCCCATTCATTTGTTCATTGTTCCCCACTTAGATTGAGATCTGATTTGACCTTTATTTTTTTCAAGCTAGCCACCTTATTCTAGACATAAGGGTTGATTTTTGTAACTTATAATCAAATTCGTGGTACATAAGAGGTACATACCATTTGGATAATAAAAAAAGATTGATTAGTAAATTTTAAAAAATTGTACAAAAATTAATACGCAACTCCACACTTATTTGTTTATTATGCCCCAAATATTTACCTATTTGGTTTGTCCTATTTATTTCTTAAAGTCAGTCACTTAATGTAAGAAATAAGGGTTGATTTTAGTGACTTATAATCAAATTTGTGGTACATAAGAAATACATCCCTTTAGATGATAATAAAAAAGATTGATTAGTAAATTTTAAAAAATTGTATGAAAAGTAATACAGAGCTCCTTACTTTTTTGTTTATTGTGTCCCACTTATTTCCATATCTAGTTTGACCTACTTTTTTCCAAGTAAGTTATTCAATGCAAGCAATAAGGGTTGATTTTTATGACTTGTTATCAAATTTGTGGAACATAAGAAGTACATCTCTTTCGATGATAAAAAAAATATTGGTTAGTAAATTTTAAAAAATTGTACGACACAACTTCTCACTTATTTGTTTATTGTTTCCCACTTATTTGTCTATTTGGTTTGATCTATTTTTTTTCAAGTCAGTCTTTCAATTCAAGCAATAAGGGTTGATTTTTGTAACTGGTAATCAAATTTGTGGTACATAAGAAGTACATCCCTTTCAATGATAAGAAAAAAGATTGATTAGTAAACTTTAAAAAATTGTATAAAAATAATACGCAGCTCCCTACTTATTTGCTTATTGTTCCCCACTTAGATTGAGATATGAATCTAATTTAACCTATTCTGTTTTTTAAGCCATCGACTTAGTGCAAGCAATAGGGTTGATTTGTGTAGCTAATAATCAAATTTGTGTTACATAAGAAGTACATTAGTACATCCCATGACACGAACAAAAAATAAGATTTATAAGTAAAGTTTAAAAAATTGTATGAAAAGTAACACGCAGTTTTCTACATATTTGTTCTTTGTGCCCCACTTATTTGTCTATACTATTTGGCCTATTTTTTTCCTCAAGCCAGCCAGCCACCTAGTGCAAGCAATAAAGGTTGATTTTTGTAGCTTATAATCAAATTTGTGGTATATAAGAGGTACATTTCAGTGCATGATAAAAAAAAGATTGATTAGTAAATTTTAAAAAATTGTACGAAATGTAATACGCAACTCTCCACTTATTTATTTATTATGCCCCACTTATTTGTCTATCTGGTTTGGCTTATTTTTTTTCTTCAAGTCCACTTAGTGCAAATAATAAGGGTTGATTTTTGTGACTTGTAATCAAATTTGTGGTACATAAGAAGTACATCCCTTTGAATGATAAAAAAAAAGATTCAAATTTTAAAAAATTGTACGAAGAGTAATAAGCAGCTCCCCACATATTTATTTGTATGCCCCACTTAGATCTTAAATTGAGATCTGATTTCACCTTTTTTGTGACTTGTAATCAAATTTGATGTTTCAAATGCGTTTCATGATAGTTTCTTAGCTAATATTGAAGAAAAAAATGTATCAAACGGTGTAAACATCTCAAATGCTACCATGAAATGTATTTGAAACGTTAAATAAACTTAACAAAATTTGTTTGAAAGGACTAAACTCACTCAGTTCTAAAGTTGAGGTACTAGATTAGGTCAAAGTTTCGAGGAGGGACTAATTCCAATTTTCATTAAAGGTTGAGGAATCAAAAACATATTTAACCCAAAAATAAAAACTCAAAATAAAAATATAAAAATATAAAATACTAATTAAAAAATAAAAAGATAGATTTATTTTATTTAAGTTAAGTTAAAAATTAAAAAAGGTTTTAACGTACAAATGTTAGACGATTTCTTATATTTTTATATTAAAATAATAATAATAGAAAAAAAAAACTACCATTACAATTACGGTGAGTTTGTATTTTTATTTCAAAAGGCTACTTCACATTCAATAAGGGGGCCAACACTTCTCATTCTTCCACATGTCACATTCTATCAATCTTCATCTTTCTAAATCTTTAAAGACTTAAATATACATTTGGTTTTTGTTTTTTTTTCGTTTTTATTCAATTTGATCTTTATTTTCGTTTTATATTTAATTAGGTTCTTATTTTCGTCAAATTTTGGTCAATTTAATTATTTTTAATAACGGTGTTTAAAAAGTTAACATTTTTTAACAATACATGTCACGTGTTAGGTCTTGGTTTTTTATTTTATTTTCTATTTTATTTTTTAATTTTTTTAATTTTTTTTAATTTTTTTAATTTCATAAAAATTGTCCATGTGTCAATTCATAATAGTGCCACATGTCAATTTGTGGTTGTATTATTAATTTTTGTTTAATTTAGTCCAAATATTTGTTATTTTTGTGCAATTCAGTCTCTATATTCGTTATTTTTGTTTAATTTAGTCTTAATTTTGGTTTAAAATAAAACAATTTTTTCTCTTTCAAGTTGAGACCAAATTTAATATTTTATGAATATTATATATATATATATATATATATATATATATATTTAAAATTGATATTATTATTAGTTATTTTTAAAAATCAATTATAAATTATTATATTTAATTATAAATTGAATATAATTGTTATATTCAATTATTAAATAGAATATAATTATTTAAAATATTATTAAAATATAATTACTAAATGTTTTGATAAATATATAGTAACATTTGTAAAATTGACATTTAAATATAAAATATTTAATATTTTTATTTCATTTTAGATATTAAATTAAAATCTAAAATATTTTATATTTAAATGTTAATTTTATAAATATTAGTTACTTTTCTTAAATATTTCTAATATTTTTAAATATCAATTTTAGAAGTATTAGTATTTTAGAATATAAATATTAGAAAAAAAAATTTAACCAAAATTAAGATGAAAATGAAAAAAAATAAGAAATATAAGGACTAAATTGAACACAAATAACGAATATAGAAACTAAATTGTTCAAACAAAATAACACAATCACAAACTGATACGTGGGCAATTTTTTAAAAATTTTAAAAATTTTAAAAAATTTTAAAAAAAATGAAGAGAAAATAAGAAACATCATGAGCTAATCCTGTTTAAAAACGTTAACTATGTAAACACTGTTAGTAAAAAGGATCAAATTAACCAAAATTTGATGAAGATGGAGACCTAATTGAACACAAAACGAAAATGATGACCAAATTAAATAAAAACAACGAAAATAGGGAATAAATGTATATTTAATCCTTGTATTTATAAAGAAAAAAAAAAGTAAAAGTTAATGAAAAGTATCGTGTGTAAACAAATTTTACGTGTAAAAATATCAATTATTTAGAGCCTTTTGATTTTTCAACATAATTTTGTCCGTAGTCTCGTCTAGGAGTCAACTTCTTAAGTATTACACATGTATGCATTCACAAAGTCACGTAGACAATATTAAGATAACAAGACGAACAGCAGCCAATTTTGAAAAGAAAAAGCGTTCGAAATTAAATTCTCTCATCACAGTTCATCAATAAATATCTGGATCGATGGTCGTAACGAAACGTATCATTCACCGTTTCTTTCTTAACAATGGGTGACATGAAACTGTGTTCTTTGATGCTATGCATGTTGGTGGCGATGCTGATGGTTGGGGCCAAAGCGCAACGATGCGGTAGAGAAGGTGGTGGAGCATTGTGCGGAAATGGGTTATGTTAACTTTTACTCTAAAAGAATTTTTGCATGGTGTGAACAGCAACTACAATTATGGGCTAGCTGGTAGAGAACTTGGATTGGATTTGACGAATGATCCGGATCTAGTGGGAAGAGACAGTGTTGTGGCGTTTAAAACAGCCATATGGTTTTGGATGAGGGCACAAGGAAACAAGCCATCGTGCCATGATGTCATTATCGGAGCATGGAAGCCATGTACTTTTGACGAGAAACCGTGGCGGCTTCCCGGGTATGGTGTCATCACCAACATAATCACCGGCAGACTGGAATGTGGGCGTGGCCCGGATCCTCGGGTCGAAAGTCGGATCGAATTCTACAAGAGGTACTGTCTCGGTGTGAGTCCAGGAGACGATTTGGACTGCAGCAATCAAGCCCCATCTTATTTTAATTGTACCGTCATATTTTGACATTCGACAAATTTTACACACATCTTCTTCTTTATAAATATTAAAAATTTTAAATGAGTTAACTGGTTTTCAAAAAATCATTTTCCATTTTAATTACTCGTGTATGTATCTTCATATACTTCCATCTTATATGTGATAAATAAAAACACCTTCAGTGAATAATTCCAATTTTATTGCGAATTAAAGAAGTTCCTTTTGTTACATTGTTTCAGTAAAAGTTAATTTAAATATATTTTGGCTGTTTTAATCTTGTTTTTTTGTAATATATTTGTTTATGGATTGTTGATAAATTGTTTTCCATTTAGTTGAAAAAAAATCTTTGATGAAAGTAACGACAAAAGTTCATATTCATGTTTAGAAAAATAACATTGTAGCATGATTTTGTACACGAGTAAGGAAAAAAATATTAATCTATTATAATATAAGAAAAATTTGATACTTAATATAAGAAAGGAAATATTAAAAAATTAACTTTGTATCCATATTTATTTTGTTAACCTGTATTATAAATCATTTTTTTTTATTAGTTAACATTTTTAATTACCTTTATATATTTATTTTTCCGGTTACATGTTCATAATAATTTAATTTACTCTTTTATTAGTTTATTTTATTTTTATAAAAATATATTCTACTTTTACTTTTATTTTTTAAAATAATATTATTTCAAAAAATTACATATTTACTCTTTTATCCATTTATTTCTTTTAGAATATAAATTAATATTATAATATAAATAATATTTGTGTTAATTGTGAATTTACTTTTAACCTACATTAGTTGAAATAAATATTACAAATAAATAAGGTTAATATTCTTTACTCATCTCCTTTTATCTCCTTTATAAAGACTTATAATTTTTATATATATTTATCTTTATCTCATCTTGTCAATTTTTTTTTGTCTATTTTTTGTATAAGATTTTTTTTTAATTAGTGCATTAGAACCGGCCATAGTTGAGACTACATTAAATAAACCTTAAAATTATAAATACAAAACATCAACTTGGTTACTTGGTTGAGAGTGAAATGCTAATCAATGTCATAAAGAGACTCAATATCCTAAAGGCATAATTAATGTATAATTAATGATATTTGATTTTATTATTTTAATATTAAAGATCGAAATAATTAATTCTATTAATTAAAATAATATAAATTTATATAACAGATTTTATAAAGACAAAAATGTCCTTTGTAATTTTCAAACAATATTTCTTTCGCAAAATAAACATTTCAAAATTTTTAAGGTCTTTACTAAAATGTAAGAAAAAATATCTCTCTAACAATTGAAGAGTCTATTAGTAGAAACTTGAAACATTTCAAATGTACAATATTTTAATTTTTACACAAAAAAAAAACAATTTCTTTAAAATTTATAATTTTTTTTTAAATTCTTCTACGGTGAAATATTGCACTTTTATATGAAGAAATTGTCTCTTTCTTTATAATATATTTTGTCACTCCTTCAAATTAATCTTATTTTTTTACATTGTATTTTAATTTTTAGCAACACTAAAATACAGTTATTTCATTATTTAATTATTTTTTTTATTTTTTATAGGTGTGCATCAAAGAAATGATTAATTATAATTGTACATCATTTATAAACATTTTTGTACTCTAAATAATCTAAACAAAGTAAAATTGAATTAATGATGAGAAGGTCAAAATTAATTTAATATTATAGCTAACTATGCACTTTTTTATAAAATATAATACTTATTAATTATCTTTAATCAATATTTTTAAGACACTAGTTAACAAACTCTAAAATTAATTTAAAACTTAGTAAGAAAGTAGAGTTGGCTTAGTCATTGATAACTAGAATCAACTTTCAAAAGTCAATACCAAATAGATTAGCGTCCATAGTTTTAAAGTTTACTATAAATGACTAAAATTCAACACTATTAAATCATTGATTTATAAGAGTCAACTACTTAATTATTATTAAAGATCTCATATTATAAAAAATAATTAAACTATAATATATAGAATGCATGCCTCACTTACTCTTACAAGATAATATTGTACTACCAACCCACAAATATATTGAATAAAAACATAAAAACTGATATTGGACTACCGACCCACAAATATCTTGAATAAAAAAAAATGGAAATGACAATAAAAAGGGAAAACTAAGTGAGTATTAAAATGGTTGTTGTAATACGATATTTTAACTAAAATAAGCAAACGTTTAAGTTGTTTTAGATTTTCACTAAAAATAATACATGTTTTATTATGCCTTCGTGATGGGCCTTAACTAGCATAATGGATCATAAGTTCTTGTACATTTTAGGTTATTTCTTTCTGCACCTCCACGTGTTTTAAAAACTTTTACTCCTTTTTTATTTTAAGTTCCAGAATACACAATCTAAAAATATTTCAGAATGTAAATTTCAGAAATTAAAAATAATTTTTGGATTGTAAAATTGAGAAACCAAATGAATTCCAAACTTTACAATCCAAAAGAAAAGATAACATGAGAAATAAATCGCAAATTCCAATCCTTTTAACAGTTCTAAAAAAAAAAATAATGATATGTAAAATGGAGAAAGGAGAAGAGAATATATACAAGAGAAGCGTGGCCTACTCACTGTCACTAGACCTAACAGAATAACAGAAAAGAAGATCGGAGCCCTGCTATACGAGAGCGCTGAGCGAAAGAGGATTATGAGACTTGACTGTTATTTTGAGAGTTTACAAGGCTTCTGAGATGTAGAATCTGAAATTTAGGTTTTCAGATAATTTGGAAGATTTTTTAAAAGGTATTTTTGACTCCCGGATTCTATAATCCGATAAGGATAAAGTTAGCAATTTTATATTTATGGTGGTGCAAGAAGAAAAGTATGGTGTTGAAAAACATATTACCCTCCGTTTTACCGCACCTTTTAAGGTTGCTTCTTCCCTCGACTTCTTTTTTTTCTTCTGCACCCCACAAAACCCCACAAAAGTTTGTACTTCCAACACAATTCATTAAAAATATAATAAAAACCTTTGCACCTCCTTAATTTAAATACTTTTTTAAATTTGATGTTCTATAGTGTATTTTTAGATCCACACTGAGTGTTCCGAAAGAAATTTTTGGATTCAAAAATACTTTTTAAAACATTTATTTCAAAAAGAAAAATTATATTCTGAAGCACCAATTCAAAATACAAAATATTTTTATAGAATAAGTGTTTCAGAAGTCAATTCCGAATCCAAAAACATATCTTGAAACACCTGTTTTGGAATTTTTTTTATTCCAGGATGACTTTTCTCAAAGGTATTTCTAGCCAAAAGTAATTTTCAAAACAGACATTCCAGAATATAAAAAGAAATTCTGAATATGGGTTCCATAATATATTTTTAGATCCAAAAATGACTTACAAAACCCTAGCGAAAACTTTTTTTTTATTCCGAATTGTGTTTTTTAGTTTGAAATGTATTTTTGGATCCAAAAATATCTTACAAAATTCGGTTTAAAGTATTTGAAATATTTTTTCGAAATGAGTGTTCTATAAGATATTTTTAAATTTGAAAATATGTTTTGGAACAATCATTTCGAAAGTATTTTTCCTGTGTTTTTCTTCTTCCATGTGAAACTCAACATTCCTACTCCTCTTCTTGACTAATTCAAGGTGAATGTGAGCACATGTATTGAACAAAACCTAACGCTAGGAAAAAGGTGCGTTCCGAAAAGGTGAATCCGGGATGCGTGCGCCCAATTTAAAGGTCTTTATCTTCACTTAATATCATTGTGTTGGGTTTGTATACAAAATGCTAGCTTGCCTGAACGAGCAGTGCATAAGGAGACATGGTGCAGGTGACGCATGGTGTTGAGGAGAGAGGAGAGGGGAACAGGGAAGGAGCAAAGGGTAGAGAGAGGGAGGTGCCACAGAAATGGAGATTTCAAATTAGAGACAAAAGCAACGGAAGAAAGTCAACTTATATTATTAATCCAAAAATAGACATTTAAAAAATGACGGGTGCAGAAAGAAAATATTGAGTTCCGGAAGTGGTAGCCCTTTTTAAGTCATTTTTTTCTACTTTTATATATATATATTCCATGTTCTCTTAAATTTCATAACATTTAAATGACTAAATATGCGAATAAGCTGTCTGCTTGGAAATTGTATGTTAAACATTAAAGTGAATAATAATACAATATATTTTTAAGTTAATAATGAATTTTCAATAATATAATGAAATATAAAATGTTTTGTTCTACCATTACACATATTATAAAATACTATTGATGGAGGCAAAATTTTCTTGATTTAAACTTGCGTGTTACGGTGATGATCATGCGATTATTTTGTCTACACTTGAATCGACATGCCTATGTGTGAGACGACCTTTTACAAGTGACTACTACTATTCAACGACGTGACGTGTAAGTAATTCTTGAAAGACCAACACTATATTAACAAAAGTCTTTTCAGATATGCTATAATTTTTATGGTTGTCCCTCGTATTTATCTTTTTGATTATGATATTGCTTGACTTGGGTAGTCAATGGAACTTGTGACCACTAGCAATAGAGAAAAATCGACTGTATTTTCCACTTTTAGTTCAGAATATCTTCTTAAGTGAATTTCAATTGCTAGCTTCAATGAAAACTATATGAGTTTTGTTGGACTTCCTATTTTGAGATAATAATTCACGTTCCAGATATAAAATTATTACTTGAAGATATGTTAATGCTCCACATTATAATATTTAAATTTGATTTGAAATTTGATTTGGTTTGTGTTTTTAAGGCACTAGTTAAGAAATTAGAGAGAGATTTTGTTTTCTAAAATTGTAATATTAAAAATTATAAAAAAGTGTAATTATATGCATCTCGATAAAATCATTCTGTTTTCTATTATTTACCTGTGTGTCAAGACATTTGTTAAAATGTTAGTTACAACACAATAATTTAAGGAAATGCTAATAGTTTTGATATATTTCATAATTTTATATCATTTAAGAATTAAGATTAATAATAATTTAAACACGCTTTTTTATATAATTATTTTCAATGCCTTTAAAAATCAATATTGTCATGGAATAGTTTAAAGTTGAGTCGAAGAACAATTGAAATATATGTAACTTTTTCTATCCTTAATTTGCGTTTGGATGAGAGGATAAATTTCATGAAAGTGAAATAATACAATTTGAAAATTAGTGTTTATTTTTCGTAATTTTTTATCATTATCCTGGTCAATGAGATTAGAGATACCGAAATACTATATAACATTGTTATGAAAATAAGTATTAAATATGATTTTTTGTATGTTTTTATTTTTTTAACTTTTAGTAAAAATTAAAATTAATCTACTTTTAAAAATTTGGTATGATTTAGTCATTTCATTTTAAAAATGGATGAATTTAGTTATTTTAATCAAATTTTATTAAATATGTTTCAAACCCATTTCATAATAGTATTTCATTTGTTTATATTATTTAATACATCTTCACTTTAATATTAGCTAAAAAAACATATTTGATACATCTAATTTATTTTGAGTGTATGTCTATTATGAATTCCAATGTAAAAAAGTAGATTTATTTGATTTCACACCGTAACTTATTAAGTATCTAGTTTTCATGATTTAAGGATGAAGGTGATGTTTGCTAAAACCCTTATTCATAAGCAACTTTTTATGATAAAATATGATAAAACTAAACATTTTTATTTAATCAAGATGATGGGAACTTATTTAGCAATAAGGTTCCCCTTACATGTAGATCATTCCAAGTCCATTATTACACGCAACATATGCTCTATATAAACCATTTGCTTAAGCAAATGGCCTTTGGCCGTTACAATCTAAGTTGCCACCGGTGTTTATTCCCATCAGTTGACAGTACCTTTGGTAGAACCCGATCCGACTTTGGACCCGATCATCCTGCCCATGCCCGCATTCAATCCCGCCATTGATTATGTTGGTGATCACACCGAACCCGGGAACCCGACCCGCTGAAGTGTCTGCACTAGACGGTGTCCATCTTCCGGTGATCACAGCATGGCTTGATGGCTTGTTTGATTGTGCAGTCATCCAAAACCACAGGGCTGTTTTGAAAGACACAGTTGCATCTGTGGCCACTAGATCCGGATTGTTTGTCAAATCTAGATTTAGTGCGCTACCCGCTTGTCCATAGTTGTAGTTGCTGTTAAAACGGGTCAACATGAACCGCATTAATCAGTCATAATGCTATATAGAGATCATGCAGAAGTGTGGTTGAAGGTATTGAAATGATAGCGAAGTTAATAATAATAACTTACTGTGTGAGTTGAATTGGTCCTCGTCCATAATACTTTTTACCAGCAGCACATGGCCATCCTCCACCGTCACAATAAACACCCTGGTTTTGTTCATTGATAAAACAGTAACCCCACGCGTATGGACCATCTGGTGCACTCGGCCACCCTCCTACGCAAACCAAAACATTCAATTAATGTGCTCAATAAATTCATGTACTGGTTTTCCCTTACTATATGTATCAAGAAATTTAAAGTGTGAAATCATAGTTATGCAATGAAATTATGTTGGAACCTGTGGTTTCGTGAGAAGTTTGGGCCAAGAAAGCAGCAATCTCTTTCTTGCGAGTGTTGTCATCACCGGTTGTGCCAAAGCCACTGAAAGAGCGAGCAGCGGCAATGAAAGCGTTATAAGTGTAGAATCCGCGCCCAGCGCAGCGTCCATCGTTTCTGTATTTAAGCATTTGATCGAAGAGAGAAGAGCTAATGAGTGTGGTGATGTCACCACCGGTGCTAGGTGTTGGAGTTGAGGGTGTAGGTGTAGGTTTGGGTCCAGATTTACACTGACTCTGGCAACCTTCTCCGCAATAAGAATCTGTGTCACCACACCACCCAAATTTGCTGCAACATAACCCATTTGGGCACAGTGCTCCACCAGCTTGGTTACCACACTGTTCTGCTGTGGCACCATGCACGAATGCTAGCAACAAGCATAGCATCAAAGAAGAGAGTTTCATGGTACCCATTTTTCTTAAGAGAATATGATCTCTTGCTATAGAATGATGAAGATATTTATAACTGAGCTTTGATGAGAGTAATTTTTATTTATTTATTTTTACTTAGTTTTCAAAATTGGCTGCTGCTTCACTTTGCTATTTTGTCCACCACCATTTGCGGGGTATATTATATCTTAGTTGGAGTATGATATTTTGACATTTGTTTTTTAATAAAATTTGTTTTTCAATTAAATTTTTGTTTTTATTTTTCAAGTCTCATCCAACTTTTTATTTATTTATTAAGTGTGTATTATTAAAAGTTTATCAGCACAAACATCATTACAAAATATTTTTTCATCTTTATCTTTGACGACGTAAGTCATGAAATTTACTGTATAATTATTACTAACGATGTGTCTATTCTATCAGATATTATTGGATAAATTTAATATGATGTTAACACTAACGGTGTTTAACCAAAAGAAGTCAATCGATCTTTTATTTTGAGGAGACAAAATATGGTCATTGTTTGAATGTCCTTCCACTTTCACCCGTATTTTTCTTATTCATACAGTAACAGTCTTTTCTGGATCTACTTTTAAATTATTTTTACTGTAGTTTATGAACAAATGAATATAGATATTCGGTCAACGCAGACAATGAAAAGTTTACATCGGTGGAATAACTTTATAAAATGTATTTTATATACCAATTATTATCATCATAAGCAACGGAGAAAGTCATGGTTAAAACTATAATTCACGTAAAAATTTATATTTTTTATAATATAATCTGTAGTATACACAAATCCTCACCTATTAAATTGAAAAAACAAAACCCTAAATAAATATTTAGTCATATTTGTTATTGAAATAATAACAATAAAAACTCTGGAAAGATCAAGTCATTGTAAACAAATATAAATTTAATATATAACTAATACCTAAAACCAAACTATGAAAACCACAATTCTAAATCACATAAGTTAAGATTCTGCTGAACTCTTTGTATTGCTTTGTTATTCAATTTTTAAAATATGTTAATGTGAATGTATTAAAATAGATATTAATATATTTTAAAACATTAATTGTTAGTTGTTAGTTATCTTACTTTTTCAAATTGTTAGTAAGAGGAATCAAACCCATAATCTTTCTTTCCCTTTCTTCTAAGAATTAAATCACGTTATCACTAATATTAATGAACTGTGTTTATAACGTGTATATGCTTTTACATAATAACAAAAAGGTTAAAATACTTTTTTTGTCCCAATTTTGGTCAAGTTTTTTCAAATAAGTCCTAATTTTGGTTTTGTGTTCAAATAAGTCCCAATTTTTGTCAATTTTGTTCAATTGGATCCTTTTTTTCTAACACTGTTTAAATCATTAACAGAACAGTGACTGCCACGTGTCATTTCGTGATTTTTTTGAATTTTTTTATTTTTATTTTTATTTTTTTAAAAAAATTTTAAATTTTTTTAATGTACACGTGTCAATCCAGGAGTGTGCCATGTGTCACTTCGTGGTTTTTTAAAAAAAGTTTTAAATTTTTTTAAATTTTTTTTAAATGTCCACGTGTCAACCGAGTAACGTGCCATGTGTCAAAATTAATGTTCTAAATTCAATTTGGTCCCTATATTTATTATTTTTGTTCAATTAGGTCCAAATTTTTGTTAACATTAACCAATTTGGTCCCTCTCCAAATTAAAACCAAATTTAATTTTTATATTAAAATTCACATTTTTTATTAAATATTTTTATATAATATATTAAAATTCATATCATTATAACTTTGATATAAAAAATAAATTTGGTCACATCTTCGATAGGGATCAAATTGGTTAATGTTAACAAAAATTGGGACCTAATTGAACAAAAATAACAAATATAGTGACCAAATTGAATATAGAATATTGACTTTGATACGTGGCACACTACTGTGTTGACACATGGACATTTAAAAAAAATTCAAAAAAATAAAATAAAAAATTCAAAAAAATCACGAAGTGACACGTGACACGCTCTTGGGTTGACATGTGTACATTTAAAAAAATATTAAAAAATAGTAATAAATAAAAATAAAAATAAAAAAAATTCAAAAAAACTACGAAGTGACACGTGGCAGTCACGGTTCATGGTCGTTAATGATTTAAACGGTGTTAGCAAAAAAAGGACTCAATTGAACAAAATTGACGAAAATTGGGACCTATTTGAACATAAAACCAAAATTAGGACTTATTTGAAAAAACTTGACGAAAATTTGGACTAAAAAGGTATTTTAACCTAACAGAAACTAAAATTTGCAAAAATATGTTATATTTATGAATCGGTTAACATACGTGTAGATAAATTTCTAATTATAGAAGAAATGATAATTTTTATAATAATTTAATATGTTATAATATTGAGGAAAATGTAAATGTGTTATAGATAAGTATAATTTATTCCCTACTACGTGCAAAACTTTTTATAATACTGATGACACGATTAGAGGTTCTTTTTATTTCGTTTCGTGTACTAGTATTTTTAAAAGAAGTCAATGTGAATATGCAAGTAATTTTTCAGTTTTTGTAAGGGTACAAACTTTTATTTTGTTGAGTTTATGAGAATCATCTATACTTTAAAACATGTTTAGAGGAAAAGTTTCAAGAGACTTTTTGTTTAAAAGTAATTCTTCTTTAATTTATCATAACTTTTTGGATCAGAGGGAGGATCGAGTCTTAAAAGAAAACGATCTCCCTACTTATATTTTATCTATTAGTTGCAAAAACGATATTGAGTATTAAAACATAAGGACAAGAAAAAGAAAGAATGGAAAAAAAAATTATGAAGATTTTTAAATCTGTATTTTTTTAACTACAATTTGAAATTTAATAATTTTTATTAATCAAATTATTCTTATAAATGTTATCCTTTCAATTTTTTAAGTTTCTTATAAAAAATAAATTATTTATAAAACTAATTACCTTCTAAAATTTCTCTATCTAAAAACTATTTGAGAGTAAAAAGTCGTGTAAAAGCCTATGCATATTCTAAAGCTAGCAACTAAAGACATGAAAATAGTTAAACTTATTAGTTCTATGTACTCTAATCATTCAAGTGACATAAATTTAATTATTTTGAGATATAAATTGACTCGGTCCATAATCAAAATAGTCTGAAATAAATAATATATTTCAAAATAGTGTTATTTTAACGTTTAATTTTTGAAAGTGTTGGATCACCATTATTATCTGCAGAATAGATGGCAAACATTGCATAAATTGATATTGAATGGTAGTATTAGCTACAACGTGTTTGAGAAGTAGGGCAGACAAGGTCAAACTTGGCTGCTAAGGTAATATCCTTCCTTATAAGACATGACACAAACAATGCAATGAAGTTACTGAATGTTCTAGAATAGAAATTTTAGCTTAAATACTAACTTTGAGTTTAAATACAAGATACAGTGATTAACTAAATATTGTCCTTAATTAGTTACTAATCATGCTCAAGTGTTATTAATCACTCAAGTTTTAAGTGAAAATTACTTATCTATAAAGTTAATACGCTTTGCATCAACATATAATACTGCAAAAAAAAAATATATCATAAGTAAAATTGGCACTAATAAATAAAATTAATCAATGTCGTCCAAAACAAACATAATTTTGCATATGCACACACTCAAAAGTGTTTGAGAGTCAACATATAAAATCTGGGCCTGAATAGTCAAGATTTCATGGCAAGACTTTTTCAGCGCTCCTTCATATTTATTTTTCTCTTTATTTCTTCATGATAAATATCAATTTTCTATTTCTCGTCATACTTGCTAATTTCTGTTTTTTGTTTCATAATTTATTTATTATAATAATTATTATTAGTTATGTTTGATTTAGTATTCATTCTCCCTTTTATTATTTTCCTATTATTTTAGATTGCATACTACTGTTTTATTATTGTAGTATAATACTTTTTTTTTTAATTTTATTAAGTGTATAAAGTTACTTTACTATTATTTATTATTTTATATTTTATTATTATTATTATTGTTGTTGTTGTTTATATTTGTAGTTTTTTTTTATTTACTATGTTTTGGATATATGAATTCACTATAATAATTTTCATTTTTTATATGTTTACTATTAAACCCATGTTTCTATATTATTTATCAGTGTTTTTGTTATGTAATATGCATAATTAAATAACTTTTAGGTGTATTAATGCAAATGATTTCTGATATTTTAGATATTATTAAAAAATCACCTTTAATTTAAATTAAGTAACGATTTTTCAAATATTTACTATAATATTATTTTACTATGCTAGTTTATTATAATATAAATAAAATAAAGTAAAATAAATTGTTAATAATGTTAAATAAGAAGAAAATTAATATTTTATATAAAAAAATAATATTAATAACAAACTTTAAACATATTAAAAATGAGTTTTCTTACATAATTTAAAACTAAAGTAAAAGAAAATAACTACCAGAGACAAATAGGGTGAGTGAAAGCTTCACTACTCTGCATAATAAGAGTCAGTATTAAATAAAAGGTTTAACTATATTTTGTGTGTTCGATGAATTTAAAAACTTTTAATTGAGTCCTATTAAATTTTTATTGAGTCTTCAAAATATTAAAACTTCTAGATTGAATAGTTAAATTTTACTATTAACTTACCATGTTATTTTGCTTAAATATTGTTGTATAATATTAACAGACTTTAATGATGAAAAGGTCTCCTTCAATGATATATTGTATCTAACGAAACTTAATTTTTAACAAAATTAAAATTAAAAAATTAAAAATATATATAAAAATATAAAATAAAAATAGGATAATTAGATAATAATTAAATTATTAAATATAAAATAAAATTTTAAATTTTAATTTTAATTTCAAAATTTTTTAGTTATCCAATTTCATAATTCATATATTTATATTCTATAATTTTGTAATTTTACAATCTCATAAAATCATAATTTTAAAATTTATAATTGATAATTTTATATATTTTTAATAATTTAATTATTATCTAATTATCCAATTTTTATATAATAATTTATATTTTTTTATCTTTTAATTTTGATTTACATTAAAAAAAATATTAAATCCTTGAGGAGATCCTTTAGTATTAAAATAATTTTTACTAATCGATTGTTGAGTCTTTTCATGAAAGGATTACTACTCGAATATTCATAATGAAATATGAGCTCAACTCACAAAACTCTTAATTCAAATTCAGGAGTTGACACCACTCTCACCTCCAAAATCTTAAGACTAGTCACTAATCAATTAATGAGTATTTATTATTATATAGTGTTCAACTTTCTCATTTTTACTCCTCACTTGAATTTCTAACATTGATAACGTAAACATATTTGAAAATTATATGTGAAAAATAAACTCATTTTGTAACAAGACAAATCTAAGAATGTCTGTGTAATTTGAATATTAAGAAAAAAATATGGTGTTGCTGGGAAGAGCAAAATGCTTTATATATACATAGAAATCTTCATTGAGGGGAAAATGTGAAGAAAAGTAAATAAATAACAGTGTTTGGAAGTTTGAAAAGGTGACACAGGATGAACTATAGTGAAAAATAATCCATTTGTTCATTTTCTATATCCATATAAACACAGGGAAGTTTCAACTTTATAGTGGAACGGGTGAGAGAGCATTTGAGAGAGAGGAAATGATGGTACAATGCTATCTTTTTAACTGTGTTGTTCTTTCCTCTTCTTTTCCAAGCATTAGCTCAAGCACTCAACTTTTTATTTGGTAAAAGTTGAGACTTTTTGGTAAAGTTCTTGAGACTCTTAGATGATAAAGTAGGCCACTTAATTTTATTTTGATTTATCTAATTCCTAATTCGAAAATAGTAATTAATGTTCAAGATATTTGTTAAACCTGTCCCATTATTGAACTCACATATCTTCCACAACTATATAGCATAAGGTGAAATATATCGACCATGGAATCTTTGGTCGGAAGTGCACTATGACCTGATCACCACAATTTCAGGGAATGGACTTTTCAAAATCCAAGCTATAAAGATAATTCAAATTTCTTAAACTTTAATATTTTTTTTATATAGATAAAATAAAAAACAAAAATTTGCAATTAAAATAACTTAATTGGTGCTGATAAAGAGATAATTTGATGCAAACATTGAACAAAAATAAACAACACAATTCAACCTATAAAAACATACTTTCCAACTAGTCCTTCGTAGCATCAATCACTTTGAGAATAACCTTAATTTTTTAGGCTTCTTGAGAAGCTTAAACAAAGAAGGAGGGAAGAAACTTTCGACATATTGTCAAAGCCATCAGACCACAAGATGTCTTCACAACAATATAAATAACTTCAAGGTGCATGACAGGCATAACCATGTGGTGAGAACTTTGATCTGTTGTAATAGTTGTAGAAACATGTTTATCCTTCATTGATTTAACAGCTCTGACGAACAAGTTATATGAATTTTAAGTGGACCATGATTTGAGGAAGACTTAAACATAGATCATTGCAAATCTTCAAAATCTTTAAGAGAATAGTTGGATTCATCTAAGTTCTATGAAGAAATCTTTTGGTGAGAACTTTGATCTGTTGTAATAGTTGTAGAAACATGTTTATCCTTCATTGATTTAACAGCTCTGACGAACAAGTTATATGAATTTTAAGTGGACCATGATTTGAGGAAGACTTAAACATAGATCATTGCAAATCTTCAAAATCTTTAAGAGAATAGTTGGATTCATCTAAGTTCTATGAAGAAATCTTTTGTTAATAGAAATAATTAGTTTATTCAACTAAGTTATCCTCTCTTGTTGAGTTTATTCTTACTTCGTTTATATTTAATGTTTTCTACTACAGATTTTGATTAGGGATGACAAAAATTATTTGTGCTTACGAGTATTTGCGAATAAAATTCATGACGGATAGTTCGTACTCTTGCGGGTATTTGTTATCGTGAGTGAGTATTTTAATATCCGCTTATAAACTAGTTGGGTGCGATATCACTATTCGTATTCGTGAGTATCCATTACTCGCAAAAAATTAAAATTAGAATTATGTTTTATTAAGTTAAATTTAATTAAAATTAAAATTATATTTATATTTTATTAAATTAAATTAAATTTATATTTTATTTTACTTTTTTTGTAATTTTAATTAAATTTATTTTAAAAATTTATAAAATATATTTCTTTAAATATTCGCGAGTATCCACAGGTACCCACAAGTTTTAAAATACTTACAGTACTTTTTAAACGGGTACCCGACAAGTAAACAAACAGGTTGCAGGTGAATTTTTTTGTTAGAAGTAACCACTATCCCTACTTAACCCGATCTGTTGTCATCTTAATCTTAATGTGTTGATAGATCTTTGAGAGATTCTCTTCAAGAAACATTTTTTTTTTTTACAAAGTAAAATAAACATTTATTTATAATGTTAGAAACGTAGTGCTGAAATATAATTTTATCATTTATCTAAGTAAAAACTTATTAAACAAATATATATATATATATATATATATATATATATATATATATTGTGAAAACTATATGTATATTAGATAAAGTAGTTATGTCTATCGAAATTTTATAATTAAAAACTCATTTTTATACTTTGTTTTAAAACTCTTGATCAAAATAATTTGAAATTTGATGAGTTTTACTCTATCATAAATGTTTTCGAAATATATTTAGAAGCTAATGGGTATAACGGGAGTGTTTTACAAAAAAATTTGAACACATTTTAAATTTTAAATTTCATTTAATATAAAATTTTTTATCACAAAAAATCCAATATTTTTAAATTGTATCTAAAATGATTGGAAAAGTGAACACAAGACTGGATATAATTTGATATTTTAAGCAAATCTAAAATCTTTATAAATAAAACCAAAAATTAGTTTCCACCTATGGGTTGAATGAAATTCTATACATTAATCAATTAATAAAAGAATAGAAAAAGCTTTTATTGTGTCACTTAAATTATATATAAATTATCGAAGTAAAGAGTTAATAATAAGTTCTTGATTACCAAAAATAGAATTACCGCTTAGAATTAAAAAACAAATTATATTTGTGGAGAAGTGTAAAATTGTATTCATATGATCTTCATTAAAATTATGGATGACAAACAAATTCGTATCTACGAGTATCTGCGGATAAAATTCACTATGGATAGTTGAGTTGGCACTCGTGGATATCATGGAAAGAATAATTTAATACCCACTTATAAATGGATGGGTGCACATACCATACTACTCATACTTGCAGATATCCATTACCCGTAAAAAATTAAAATTAAAATTTAATTTATATTGTATTAGGTTTAATTTAATTAAAATTAAAATTTAATTTATATTTAATTTAATTTATATTATATTTTATATTCTTTTTGCAATTTTATTTAGATTGCATTTTAAAAATTCATAAATTAGTTTTTTTCTAAATATTCACGGGTATTTATTTATTGATATCCTTGAATTTTAAAAAATTCATAAATATTTTTTAAATAAATATTCAATAAATAATAAGACGGATAATAAATTAAATTTTTTATTACGAATCAGATAACGGTAAATAATTTCCGTGCATGACCTAATCCATAACTCGTTGTCACCCTTAGTTACAATGTAATATGTTTAATCTTTATCGACCTATCAACTTTTAATAATTCATCTCATTTAATATATTTGTATACTTATTTCTAAATCAAAACTGACTTTTCAATATTATTAACAATTAAGAGGAATATTATATGTGTGAGATCCCTTTTTATTTTTAATATCTGTCCTAATAGAGGGGTTGGGCTTGGCCTTTTCAAGGGCCCAAGACCAACCCATTATGGACCCTCAAGACCCCATCACAGACCCTTACTCTTCATTCTGTCTCACTTTGCAGAAAATAATTTCTCTCCCCTTCCTCAAATTCTAGAGCAGCAGCTTTGCTAGGGCACAAGTTTTTGTCTCCTCAAGTTAGCGAATCTTCTTTGTTTGGAGTTGCCTGAACTCGTATCTCCAAGTAAGTAGACCCCAACCTTCTTTTTCCAACTGCCTTGTGGTGGCTCTACCTAGGGTTCATCCTAATAACCCTCTTATGTTTTCGTGTGCCAATATTTGCAGCTCCTTAATCTGTTTCTGGAGTTGTGATGCTCTCTTTGGGGTCCTGTTTCGTTTGGCTAAGCTTGAGTAAGGTAAGGGAAACTAGGGTTTCTCATTATTTCTATTTTATGCGATTAATGTTTTGTGAAATATGAGAAAAGATTGGGGGAAAACGTTAGTTTTTGGTATATTTCTGAGTTAGGGTTCAAATATTCATGAAACTGTGATATTTGACGTTATTTCTCGTATTCTGGATGCGTCGCGCAGTCGTTGGGCGACTGTGTATGTTTCTGATATGCGTAGTTTTAGTAAAATTGACTTTCCGGACTCATTAATCGATTGAGCTCAAATTTGGACATTTGGTTCATAACATGCTATTTTGTGGTTTGATCGGCTGGATCGTCAATTATATGTCTGTAGCTTGAGAAATGTGTCACGCATTATTGCAGTGATTTTGGTTTTGTGATAATAAATTTTCTTAGAAATTTTGGTGTAAGAATTATGGTTGTGTGTTGTGCTTGATTGTATGGAATTGCAGGTACTTAAATGTTGGCACTCATTTATTTGGGAGGGATGAATACTATTTTGTGATATATGTATGTCATAGTATGCATTTATAAAGTATGAGATTAAATGAAATCTTGTTATGTTGAGTATGAAATGGAAAACATGACTTGTTTGATTGGTGGTGGATTGGCATGAGACTTGAATGATTGAGATGGCATGTGGAAATTGTTGGTAAAAGAGTTTCAAGGGAAACTCTTGGTGATGGTGGTTAGTGTATACCTTGATATAGGAGATGTCTAGATAAAGGAAGGTATCCTGAATTCTAAAAATTATTCGCGTTCAGTGACAGGAGGTCCTAGTTTTGGGACATAATGGGCCCAAGACATTAGAAGATTAACTATGTCTGTGGTTGGGTGATAACCCCTTGTGTCTAGACTCTGCAGAGTTTAGAAGCCAGCACAGACGCATACTTCCTTTAGAATTCTATATCAAGAGTATGATCCGGATATTGAGTCATAGAGTCTTGAAATTGTTTGCTTTCACATGATTTGGGTGCCTACTGCTTTGTCTGTGCATAATATGGTCTAACTATTTATTTGCTCTATAACATGATTAAAACAATTTTTTCTCTAGCTTACCCTTTCTTTGGTGTATGTTTCTTTGCTTGGTTTCTCCTTTTTGCAATGATCACCAATTTATTAGTGTGAGCAGATGTGGAAACCCCTGGAGGTACTCAGGGTGGTGGAGATGCTGCTGTGTAGAGTGGTCCTCATGGTTTGGGTTGTGGCTTACATTTGAGACTTTTGAAGAACTCTTAGTTTGTTTTAAATTCCTTGCTCTCTAAACAATACTTTTGCAAAACAATAGTACTCTTGTGTTATGTTTGATGACATTGTGGTGTGCCTAAACTTTCATTCCAAGTATATTATGGATAACTGTAATGTACTCTTTTATATTATAATTATGTAATGCTTAATTTTAGTAGATTACTCTATTAGAAATGGGATGTCACAATATCAAAGTTAATAAAATAATTTATTTAAAATATAGTTCATAATTTCAAAATTACTATCATAAATATAGATTTTAATGATATAAAAATAATCGCTTATCTTCTGCAATGCAAGCTGATGGTACTAAATTTTAAATTAGTGAAATTATAGAATAAAAAGCATTATCTTTGTCATTTTCTTTTTATCTGGTTTGTGATCCATACCTCCCAAGTACACGCCTCACCAAAAACGAACACAGACGTAACTGTCTGCAGTGTATATAGTAATCTCGATTTCGACATTCAACGATCCTATCCTCAGTAACACATTCTCCCAGTTGTACCCAATTTTCTCATCAAGTCACATACAATATTCACAATCAACTCTTTCTCTCTTCCAACCCTAAAACCTTTCTCTTAACCATCGCCACTACCTCCTTTCCCATGTCTGACACAACCACCTCACGCTTTTATACGCCGTTGTTCGCTATCGTTCTCCCTGTGGTTGTGGCTGCGATTCTCTTCCGGCTTGAACCCTTCGAACCGGTTTTGTTGCCGGTTCAGCTGGGCCAGTCCGTCGTGGTGGTTCCCGCACGTAACGACCACGCGCGAGTTGGATCTGAAGCTGTGGGCAAGGGACAACTTCAGGGCCCCGAAGACTTGGCGTACGACGCCGCATCACGTGTTGTCTACACTGGGTGTGATGATGGGTGGATCAAGCGAGTCACGGTGAACGACTCGGTTGCTGACTCGGTAATTGAAGATTGGGTCAACACTGGAGGAAGGCCACTTGGGCTAACTTTGCTACACAACGGTGAACTCATTGTTGCTGACGCGGGAAAGGTATTGAATTGTTAAAGAAAAGAGTTTTGATTATAATTTTATGGGAAAAAAACAAGTATAGTTTCATTTTAATAATCTAGATGGAAAAACGGTTTGATTAAGAAAACATTATCATTTTTAAAATAAACCAATTGTAATTTAACAACAATAAAAAATAGTGTCTAAAATATTGTGTGTGGGTTTTCTACGTAAATAGAAAGATGCTTCTTCGTTTTGATCATTGCTATCATTTATTAACTTTTTTTATATATTTTTTTCATCATATTCGTCAACCAATAACCTGAAAATCGTGTTAAACTTTTAATATTCATTAAAGATTTAGGGTGTACTTTATTTATAATTAATTTTGAAAAGACTTCTAACTAGCAAAAATACCCGTTTATGATTTTGAATAATATATCAGAGACAGATCTGGTTTGATGAATGGGTGAACCACTTTTTAAGAATTTTATACGTATTAAAATGTATGTATACATTGTTCTGGTTTTGAGATCTATCCACAGACACATATGAATAAATAATTTGTTTAAGTTTATTAATTATTAAAGTAATTAAACATGTGTTTTATTTGGTAAGATTTTTATTAAGAAAAATTAATACTAAACGTAATTAACTTTAAATCGAGTTACTGAATATTTTTAATTAAAAAAAGGGTAGAAAATTATGTTTAAATGTATCAATACTTATTGTGCTAAGAAAATAAGAGTATGGAAAGGTATGTTTTCGTTTCTTGAAATACGAACTTTGAGAACAAGAAAAATAACTTCTGGAGAGAAAAAAGAAATATAATTTTTGATACATACTTTATTTTGAAATAAAACATTTCTTAATAAAATCTTATAATGATTTTTGTTCAATTTAAAATTTATTTTAATTCTAATTCATACTTTTAAACATTAATCTTTTTATCAAGTTATTTTTTAAATATAGTAATATAAAAAAGAATTTTGTTCCAAAATATTTCGATTTCAATTTTAATTTCAATTTATTTTATTATTTTCTTTTCCTATTCCTACCTAATCATTAGTGAGCAAAAGGCAACCCACCCAATCATAAAAACAAGATAAGAAAAGAATATTTAAAAATTAATGTTTTTGTGATCACTCTTTTCGTTAACTTTTTTAATGAAATATTTCTGTTAACTTTTAGCTTGCTTAAATGAATAACTCAGAGAAACAGTGTGACTTCTTTATAATATAAGAAAGAAAAATTGTTTTTTAACGAATAAATTTTGGATAATTTTCTATTATAATTTATAATTTAGGATTTAATTGTTTAAAAAGTTATCAAAATTTAATTGTCAAAATATTATTATATTATTATATTATTTTATAAGGTCAAAGCAAAGAAAAAAGAAATTATAAATATAACGAAAAAACTTATTGGTAAAAAAAAAACAACGAAAAGCTTAAACTTGTTTTCAATTTGCTGTCGACACAAATATTATTGAAAGAAGGAAATCCAACTAATGATGCAGGGATTGCTGAAAATGACAAGTGAAAAGGAAGTTGAGGTATTGGTAGATGAGTTTGAGGGCCAAAAATTGAAGTTAACAGATGGTGTTGATGTAGCAGAAGATGGTACTATTTATTTCACAGATGCATCACACAAATACCCCGTGCATGATGCTGTTTTCGACATCTTGGAAGGGAAGCCTAATGCCAGATTCTTCAGCTATAATCCAGCAACAAAGAAGACAACCCTGCTTGCCCAGGACCTCTACTTTGCCAATGGTGTTGCAGTTTCACCTGATCAACAATTTGTGGTCTTCTGTGAATCCACCCTGTAAGTTTTCCTCCCTTCAATTTGTGGTCTATTTACAATTTGACGTGGGTTTTTTTGTTGCGCATCATATATAATTTCCCAGTATTGGAATAGTTCATAGAAAAAAATAGTGTGTTTGGGGTTTGTGTTAATTTGTAAATTGAGTAAAAGATGATTGATATAATCAAATTTTGTTGAGATTTAGATGTTACGCCCAATTTGATAACATTTAGGGAATAAAATGACTTAATAAGAAATATGGGGAGTGAAATTATACAAGGATCAAACTGCATTTATTCCAATGTAACATTATTGTGCACTACCATCTCTGTCAAATTATTAATGGCACTTATCTAATCAAACTGGTTTCGTCTGAATTGGATCTGATTAATCTCTAATCAAACTCCTTATATAGTTTGAAAAGTTTGTTTCCTTATTTCAATCGCTGTTGTGCAGGATGAGATGCAATAAATATTACTTACAGGGGCCAAAAAAGGGGACCATAGAGAAGTTTTGTGAAGTACTTGGTATGCCTGATAACATTCATTATGATGGAGAAGGGCATTATTTGATTGCAACGTTCACGGTACTGCATCCTCCGGCTTCGCAACTAATTTTGACAGCAATCACTTGCCCACCAACCCACCGTTCAATTTTTAAGGAAAATGAAACTAATTATATTCAAAATTCTAGTTTTTGAAAGGCATAGACATGGGAAATATGTCTTGTGACGTAACACTACAACAAAACTCATTTTCATAAAAAATACAAAATAGAAAAGATGGATACTTTTTGTCTTGTTTACTCATAAATGCTTTTGTGCTTTACTGGCAGGCCCTTTCTCCTGAACTGGATTTGGCATTTAGATATCCTTTCATTAGGAAGATTGCAGCAATTGTAACAAAGTATGTGTGTAATCTACCTATCTCGAAGAATGGAGGATTTGCAATCGTGGATTTAGAAGGAAAACTAACCGCACATTATTATGATCCCAAACTAGCATTGACCAGTGCGATTAGAATCGGGAATCATATATATGCTGGATCCATTTTCTACCCACATATAACACGTTTTGATATTGAGAAATATCCTGCTCTCCCCACAGTTTGAACAACAGTGAAAACTTTGTTTGTACAAGAAAAAAGTTTTCTGCAGAGACATGTTAGTGCCATAAAATGTGATTCACGTGAAAATTCCATTGATCTGTTATATGTTCTATAATAAAAATGGAATTTCTTGCAGAACCTCTTCCCAATTTATTATTATTGTTATTATTCGCTTCATTATCTTGAACGTTTAACTACAATTTATCACAGCCTTGGGATCTAGAAAGGCTGGCCAAAGCTTCGGCTTTCTTCCTCAGAACATACTTCTGTATCTTCCCAGTTGAAGTTTTTGGAATGTCTTCAAAAAGGACTGTTTTAGGAGCCATGTAATGGGGCAAATGGTCCCTGCAAAAGTTGATTATGGCTTGAGCATTTACATCAGAACCCTCCTTCAACTTCACAAAAGCACAAGGAGTTTGGCCCCAATGATCATCAGGCCTGGCAACAACTGCAGCTTCAAGAATTGCTGGATGGCTATACAAAACTGTCTCTACCTCAACTGAGCTGATATTCTCTCCCCCAGAGATTATTATGTCCTTCAACCTGTCCTTGACTTCTATGTAACCATCAGAGTGTTTCACAGCTAGATCCCCACTACGAAACCACCCATCTCTGAAAGCTTCTTCTGTTGCTTTCAAATCTCTAAAATATCCACTCATCACTGTGTTCCCTCTAAACATTACCTCTCCCATTGTTTTTCCATCAGATGGAACACTTTCCATTGAGGCAGGATCTTTCACATCAATTTCCTCCAAAGCCACATGGGGCACCCCCTGCCTGGCTTTCATCTTTGATCTATCTTCCTGGGGCAACAAGTCCCACTCAGGTCTCCAAGCACAGAAAATGCCTGGACCATACGTTTCTGTGAGGCCATACAGGTGACAGATGCTAAAGCCAATCTCCTCCATCTTGTCAAGGACCTGTGGCGGTGGTGGTGAACCTCCTGTCATCACCACCACCTTCTGATTGAGCGGCTTTCGGTCAGCCAGTGCAGAGTTCACGATCATGTTCAGAACTGTTGGTGCTCCTCCCATGTGTGTCACCTTATGCTGAGCTATATTGTCAAAAATGGATTTTGGAGAAACCTTCCTGACACAAATATTGATCCCAAGTTGTGATGCCACTCCCCAAGGGAGGCACCAGCCATTGCAGTGGAACATTGGAACATTCCAAAGATAAACAGGAAAAAGGTCCATTCTAGAGAGTAGAACAGTTGCTAGAGAATTAAGATAAGCACCCCTGTGACTATAGACAACTCCTTTAGGCCTAGATGTAGTGCCTGAGGTGTAGTTTATGCTTACAGGATCCCATTCACTATGGGGTCTCACTATGTCAAAACTACTATGCCCATCAGCCAGAAGCCTCTCATATTCATAACTCACTGATGTAATGTCAAATGTAGATGGACAATCAGAATCGGTAACTAGAACTAAAGTCGGCAATTCTCTAGCTTTTTTGCCTAGCAAGTTCAAAGCTCCCCTAGCAACTTCAAGAAGTTGGTAGTCTACAAAAAGGACCTTTGCTTGTGAATGCTCCAGAAGGACTGAAACCATGGCTGCGTCTAAGCGTGAGTTAAGGGTGCATAGAATCGCTCCAGCCATTGGAACACCAAAATGTACCTCGTACATTGCAGGGACATTGGGTAATAAAGTGGCAACCTAGCATCACAAGTTTCATCAATGCAATGCAAATTAGAACTATTAAAAGTGCAGAACATTTTGCAGAAACATGTGAACATTGAAGTGCTGATGAAAGTTCAAGTAGCATTCACAAAGTGGTGATATCTGAACGATGCATATAGTAACTTAAAAAGAAAATTGTTCCATGTTAAATTCTAATAATGACGCTTCACGTCTCAAGCAAGCCTATTTCTTCAGCTCCCAACACTTCAGTTATCCATTCTTCAAACAAATCCTTCATTTCAACTCAAAATTTTCAGGTGTCAGCTATCAAGTACTCTTCCAAATTTCCACCGTAGTCACTTAAGTCGATCACCACCATCCAAATATGGCCTCATTATGTTTTTCATCCTTAAAAACATGACTTTTTGTAAACAAAATTAGTTTTTATTCAAATTTAATTTGTTTCAGCCCTTAGTTTTTGAGGAGTGACTAAAAATGCATTTATTTTTCCACTTACACAAAGAATTAAAAAATCATAGATTTGGTCCCTGGATAATCAACTAAATACAAGTCCTAGCTTTTGAAATCATGAATTGATTTTGCAAAACAAGCCCAGCTACATATCATCCTAGAACTAGAATCACATATATCACAGCATAACATTCCTTAGTTATATTTGCTATTCATATTTCTAAAACACTTGTTTTGAAACTTTGTAATTAAAAAACTTAAACAGGTTCAAAAAATTCAAAGATCAGAATCTCTGTTCTAAAATAAAAGAACTCATCTTAGAGTTTATAGTTAAGAAAATCATTTTTTTCCATGAGAAAACAACTATTAATCTTAGCGTGTGTAGAAATCGAATTTATAATAGAATATCAACAGTTAACTTTCTCATGAAGCGATCCATTATCTTGTAAAAATTCCCACAGTAAAAGCAGAAGAAAAACAGAGTGGGCAAAGACTAAACTAACCACATCCCCTCGAGAAATTCCCAAGTGGGTCAAAGCAGAAGCGAGTTTCAAACAGCGTTGATGGGTTTCACCCCAGTTATACTCCAGAGATCCATACACGACCGAGGTTCTGTCTCTGCAGACCTTGGCTGCTCGCTCTAGGAAGGTGATGGGAGACAAAGGAACAAAATTCGCAGGGCAACGAGAAAGACCCTCCATCGATTCCCACGAACCTGGATCATTGTCCTGCGAAAAGCTGCAAAATTTACGCCAATGACAGTGAGATAAGAAGACGCGATGTGGTGATCTGAAAAGTCTGAGAGAACGAACACAGAACATGGTGACTTCGTTTTAATTTAAGCGGTAATGAATGGCATAGTTAGATGCATTATCCGATGGATTATGGATAAGTGTGTCAACTCATTATGTTGGCGAAGAAGAAGAGTTTAGAACAAAATAAACATCACAGACAGTACTTTGTATACAGTTTCTTGTGTTTTGTGTTTTTATTTTTTTTCAGTTTTTCTGGAGATATAGACACCACGTGTAATTGTGATTGCTGCTACGCAATATAGAGTTGTTTATATGGAGGGTACTGAAAGCATTAACAACCATGGGTTAGCCAAAATACATGGCTAACAGGAAAATTATCAAAAAGAAAAAAGATCATGTAATCCAAACGACAAATCTCTACTATATATATTGATGTTTGTTTATAAATTCACTTTTTTTTTGTGATAATTTATAACTGAAAAAATTATTTAATTTATTATAATAAAAAGTAATTACTAAATATAAAAGGTAAAATTATAATAAAATATTTATAACAAATATGTATTTATCTTTTTTTTTATTTCTCTGTAAAAGTTATTTATTTTTAAACTGTAATAAAATATGTCTTTTTTATTTATTTGTTTAACAGATACACGTATATAGTACTAGAGAAAATAATAATTTAATTTTCATTACTATTTGTAAAAATGAGTAAATTACTATTATTAATTGTTAGCTTGTATTTGTTGAGAACAGATTTAACGACTTTTTTTGAGAAAAAGTAATATAATTTTAGTTAACTTTGCTCAAATTTTAATTAGATTATTTTATTATCTTTTTTAGAAAGTTGAAGTTGATTGTCCAACACATAAAAATTAACTAAAATTATGTATTCTTTTTTGGGTAAAAAGTCATTGAATTTGTTCTGTATTTTTTTGGGTGCAGGCAGAACATTGATGTGACAGGGGAACTACCGCTCCCAAAAATTTTGAAATTTATTTTTATATATATGTATATATTTTTTTAAATTATATTTTATATTATTATATTATTTATATTAAGTTTATATTATGGAAAATTATAATAAAAATAAAATAAAGATAAAATAAAAAATTTAATGAAGACATTAGTTTATAAGAGAGATTAAAGTTTCTTTTTTATTATAATTTTTTTTTACCATGTAAGGTATTATGAAAGTATGTGAGAAGAAAGAAATACAAAGAGATCAATTGGAAAACAAAGATTGTAGAACATATAGAATAAAATTGAAGTACACATTCTTACATGATCTCTCAAGCATCAAAGTTAGTATCTTATTATGATCTAGGTATGTTAGATTTATGATTATTCTTAGGATGTTTCTTCCAAATTAAGTTTATCTCAAATTAGTATAAACCCTAAATATGATTTTAAGGATTTTGTTATGAAATTGGTATGTGTGATACCCCCTTTTCCACTACTCTTTTATCAATTAAGAACACCAGCCACTCCCTCCATTTTCATTTTCTTCACTTCCTTTCATCCTTCTCCACTGCCCAAATTCTCTCCTAATCAATCTACTCTATGCTGCCATCTCACAGTCTTAGTTTTTCCCTGCTCAGATTCTGGAGAAGTGGTCACTGCCAATCCCCCTGCTGCCTCCACTCACAGCTTCTCTTCTCTTAGGTAAGTCTCTCTTGTGGCTCAATGTTCAAATCCGAAATTCAACTCAAATTTCCTGCTTCCGTTCAGATCCTAACCATGTGTTCGTCCTCTCCTTGTGACTGGATCATGAATTCTTCTCTTAGGTTCAGCTGAGGAATTTTGCCCCCTCTCCTAGGTTGCCTCCACTCAAACTTTAACTCAAGAATAGGTAAGGGAAGCTAATTCTGTAACTCATTTTGATGTAGATTGTATTCGTGAATGTTTTAATTTCATGATTGTTTGTGTAATTGATGATTGAAACTGTTGGTGTGTGAAATTGAGTGGTAGATGCCTTTGAGCGAGTTTGCATGTGCAGAATAGGGAGGATTTCTGGTAGTTTCGCCTAGGCGAGTCGATCTCGCCTGAGCGAAAATACCAGAAGCTCACCCCTGTTAATTGTGTGAAATCTCGCCTAGGCGAGCTGGAGTCGCTTGAGCGAGATAACTTCTCGTCTAGGCGAGCCAGTTTCGCCTGAGCGAGAGTTCGCCCAGGATTTGTAATTCGCCACTGTATGATGTCTCGCCCAGGCGAGATCAACTCGCCTAAGCGAGATTGACTCTCTAGCCTAGGCGAGACCATCTAGCCTAAGCGAAATTTCCTGCAAAATATTGGTTTTCCCACTGTTTTGATTTCTTGATGCTTGATTGGTTGCCTTAAGATAATGCTGGTTGATAATGCATGTGATCCCTATGCATGTTGGACTGTATGAAGGAATTGAGTATGAACTTGATGTGAATGGAAGTATGTTAGAGTTAGGATTTCAAGGGAAAATCCTAAGGAATGTGGTTTAGT
>Ga0214542_1002630_pt1 | contig 37028 bp, 25 predicted proteins | sample CNSS1metaG_FD_160096 | JGI IMG/M metagenome (GOLD analysis project Ga0214542, IMG submission 160096) | Root nodule microbial communities from cowpea collected in UCLA plant growth center, Los Angeles, California, USA - CNSS1 | ecosystem: Host-associated > Plants > Roots > Nodule | place: USA...
CACGTCACCAAGATTTTAACGCCGTTCCTGACAATCTAACGGGATGTACCTGATTGATGCACTTAAAATAACTTGGGTACTAAATTGAAACCTTTTTTTCGCCGGGTACCAAATTGACACCCTTGACTTGACCCAAACTGGGTACCTTACGAGTAATTAAACCTAATGAATAATACCTAAAACCAAAAGAGTATTTTGGGCGGTGTGGGACAGAAATTGGGTTTGGTGAAGAGCAGCATAAGCATGTCGTTGAGCTCGGTTCTCCCACTGTTCATCCCCACACCTCCACCCACAACCACAAGCAAGAGTCTTCAACTCGGGAGTAGGAATTGGGCGTTGCAGAGACTCAGAATCGTTGCAAAATCAAAATCAGATGCGTCGCCATCATCGTCCACATCCACCTCCCTTCTTTCTTTTCTCTGCCCCCTACTCACGCTCTTATCTGTATGCGTACTGATTCACTTTTCCAATGCTTTTTTCTCTAACAGTTATAGTTTAAATTTCTCAATGTCTGCTTTATTTACTGCTTCTGGCAGGGAAGGGATCCTTCTCAACCACGCAATTTCACTTTTGAGGTGATTTCTCAGGGGTCTTAGCAGTAAATAGCCTTAAAATCATTATTTTTTATGCATGTAGTGGAAGTGGAAGTATATGGAAGTATATGGGAAATTATATGAAAACAATTAATCCTGTGATGTATCTGCGGTGTGGGTGCAAATCATTCTTTATATTCTGCGTGCACCTTATATCAGACTAACCTTCTAAGTTTTTTTATGAATGGTAGCTGGCGTCATCATCCTTGGCTAGCTTGTCAAGGTTTGCATGGGGAAAAAAATCGATAGCTGAGAGTTCACTCTCCAAAGAAATCACTTCAGAACTTCCTTTTAGTTTGCAGCTTTTTGAATTTGGTACGCCTCTTCCACATTAAACAGGTTTAACCCTTATGATGCTACTGTTATTCCTAATAGTAGAAAAACGTATGTTTCTTCTTAGACTTAATTATTGAAATTGATTAGCATTTCCAGAAGTTTATTTATTTTAACTGTATTATTATTACTATTGCTCAGCACCATTTGGCCTTAATTGCAATAACACTGTGCCCAGATAAAAGCAGTTCTTTATTCTTATCCTGAAACATGTTTTTGGTTTTTTATCACTTACATATTGCTGTAATTTTATTTTATCGTTGAATTTTGTGATTGTCCCCTCTTAAATCTTTTGAACATTATTTTTTAACAGAGGCATGCCCCTTTTGTAGAAGGGTCCGGGAAGCTTTGACTGAACTAGATCTTTCTGTAGAGGTTAGCTATCAATGCTTCACACACACTTACCACCACATTCAATATCCAATGCTCCTTCCCTTGGCTGAGTTTTGTCTGTTTCAATGGAGTGCTATTTTTGGTTTCCAGTAAGATATGCTCCTAGAAACTTGGGGTCTATGTCTACTCTCTACTGAGTTGAGTTTGATGTGTTAGCTAACTTTTCAACAATGTAATCCTTATCCCATAAACTCCTGTTGGACTGGATTAGTGATATTCAAACAAATTCCAGCAAGTAAGATTTCTTTTTTTTTTTTGGTGTCATGAATAGGTCTATCCATGTCCTAAGGGTTCTGTAAGACACAGAGAGGTGGTCAGCAGAACTGGTGGCAAAGAACAGTACGTAGCTTTCCATCATAAATTGTTTCTTTGATCTTTGAATGAATTTTCTCGCAGTAGTACAGAACTTTGAAAATTTATCAGTTCTTGAGTATCATGTCTCAATTTTGTCAATATATATACTAGTTGTATTATATACTCTGATTGATCCTGATAAAGAAGCAATTGCTACAAGACAGCTTTCATTTTCTTTTACATTTTTGTTTCTTATTTGTATCTTGCAACATATTTAACACTTGTTAAATAGTTTGATGTTGTCCTTATCTTTTCAAATACTATTTCTATTTATGCTGCAATGATTTTCTATTGCAGGTTTCCTTTCCTCATTGATAAAAAAAAGGGTATTTCTATGTATGAAAGTGGTAAGCAAGCAAGTTTCTCGCTGCTCTTTCTCCAAATGGTTTCTGATTGTCCTGTTTTGAGGCAATGACATAAATAAGCACCATTTTCATACTTGTTTACTGATTTAGATTGACACATGCTATAGGTTCATTACTCCTATTTGCATTTTCTTACCTAAACATCCATTTTTGTCTGTTTCAGTTGTGTTAGTAAAGGATTTTAACTAGTTCAATTTCAACCCTTTAAATGTTGTGAACTTTATTATGTCATTTAATATAGTAAATGCAATTGTAGTCTTAATTCCAACCTCTAAACGAATGCTGATTGTCTGTGACCCTCATCAATCTCTATTCTTGGTGTCTTGCTGCAGGTGATATTGTAAAATACTTGTTTGAGCAATACGGAGAAGGCAGAAGTCCATCATTGGGGCTTTTGGAGAGGTATTAGATGCAAATCACTTTTTTTATTGGCGTATAACCTATTATTCGTCACTTTTTTTAGGAAGGAAACTCAATTCCCAACTTCACCATACAAAATTGCTTCATTTAGTGGTTAGGTGGAAAGGAACCTTAAAGTTTTACTGTAATAAATTGTATACTGGGACACAATATGTTACTGGTCTTGGGGTGACTCAGAATGTGATTGTTAAGGAGCAATGAAACATATATAGATGATTATTATTGAGTCTTGTGACAGAGACCAAAGGATGTGTGCTGCGTGTTGAGGTAAAATGATCTTAACAAAAATTAACTTTTGTACTTCTAAAGAAAAAGAGAGAGTGAAGGGCAATGATGAGTACTGTCAAATGAATGTAAAAAAAGTTGGTGTCAAAGTACCATTGTCTTTTGGAAGATAGACTTTCAAATTAATGTGTTCTTTACATCCCATTCCTGTGCAGCACTATTTTTACTGGATGGATGCCGACAATATTTCGAGCAGGTAGAGGAATGGCTCGGTGGGTTTACGCCAGGCCTGACCCTCCTCCAGGAAAGTTGGAACTCTTCTCATATGAAAATAACCCTGTAAGATAATGCTTTTCACTCTCCAATTTGTGGAGCAATTTTCAAGCATCATACTCATACTATTCCACCAAGTTATTGGACATATTTCTTCAGCTAAATTCATAGATTTCAAATTCCATTTTTCAGAATGCTCGAATAGTCCGTGAGGCATTATGTGAATTGGAACTTCCTTACATTCTTCAAAACGTAGGAGAAGGCTCTCATCGAATGAAGTTACTCTTGAATGCTTCTGGATCTAAAGAGGTTAGAATTTTGTGGTACATACAAAGCTGCACCAAAGTTTTATTAAAATGAAATTGGTTGCTACCAATATCAGTCTATACATCTTAAGTAGGATTTAAATTTTCTAAACTGAGAGATGCCCTGTGGGAAATCGGCAACAGAGATTTTGATAATTAAATACCTGAACATGTATATAACAAGCTATGAAATTGTTAAAATCTCCTCGCTATATAATAATAATAAGTATAAAAGCAAAATATTAGGGGGTGAAGTTTTTATTTATACCTTGATTGATATTTTCTTTTTGGATGATTTTATGGTTTATCAACACATCCTTGTATGAATAAAGTTGTCCTCTACAGGTTCCTTTCTTCATTGATCACAACACTGGATTTCAATCTGGAGACTGCACAACAATCTTATCGTATTTGTTCCAAACCTATTCAACAGTTATTTTATAACATCCACTTTCTGTAAATGAAAACTTGTGGGGTGAAATCACTACATACAGAGCGTATTTATTGTCAGATATTGTGCTATGAACCCAGCCCCTAGAGAAAATAGTAAACAATTAATGTAACAAAATGGTTAAGTCCGGTGAATATGTTGACATTGTTTGAAGATATGGGATCAATGGAATGCTATTGTGCCAAAGTGAAGAAAAGGTACGTCAACGTTTTTAGTATTCTGCTTATATTTGTTCAACTTGTTTGTTTCCTTTATCATCATAGTAGCAAGATCCCATCTTTGCTAGCTGCCTTATGTAGTTAAAAAATTAGGGAAAGAGGAAGAGATGCTATTCGTGGTAAAGACAAATATCATGTTAAGATATTCATCTATTCAAGCTGTATTTTTAACAAATTAGATTTTGGGACTGACATTTTGATGGAAAATGACTAAAAAATAACCCACTTCACTTTGAAAAACTGAATCTTGTAGAAAGGCAACAAGAGACCCCCACAAAATATTATTGTTTTGTTTGACGTACATGCCCCAATCCTACATAGGGATAATAAAGTTGGAACTATTTAATTTATCATATATATTGACAAAGAAATAACTAAATAAATATCTTTTATTTCTATTTTTGTTTTCAAGAGTTATTAAAACTAATTTTAGTCGGAATAAGCTGACATTTATGTTTCCAACCGGACTCCGTAAGCTTTTTATTCAATCAAGGGTAGTGACCAAAAACAATTCTTAAGGTTTTGAAAAGAAAAATAGAAAGAAAAAAATAGGTAGAACATAGAAGTAAATGTTTAGTTATTTTGTTTACAAAATATAAATATATGAAAAATGGATAAAAAAAGGTGTAATTTTATTATTATTATTACGTAATGTAATGTTGAAAAACAAAATCTTTCGTTTTTTAAATTCTCTCTTTACATATATTAATATAATTTAGCCACTCTCCTTTAAATGTTTCTTTTAGAAAATAGTGTTATTTGTAACCTTTTTTTTTTCTTTGCACGCTTGTTAGTTGAAATAAGATATGATTAAGTAAGTAATTTATGTATTCATTTCGCTAAATGAACTAATATATATATATATATATATATATATATATTTGTATCATGTTTTCAATTAACTAACTTTTGATATTTTAAAATCATATCCAACGTATGTATATCTCTGTAAGAGAGTGAGTGTGTGTGTGTGTATACAGTGTATTATTTTATTACTATTATTTATAAATTAGTCACAATGTTAATAAATAAATACTTATTGATATTAAGTTATTAATATATACTAGCTGTATTAGATAATTGGTACATACACATCAATAAAAGGAAGTTAATAATATTGTTGTTATTAGTAATGAGTATAAATTTAGAATACACACTAATGATATTAAAGTCTTAATAAATACAAATTGATATCATAAAGTACTGTCACAAATTCATTGCCAAATATTTAGAAAACCCTTCCAAAAAACTATATCAAACATGAAAGAAAAAACATGCAGAAAACCTTGTGAGGTAATTTCATGTTTTTGAAGACGACAAATTATTCTTAAACATCAACTGTTGGACCCATTTCAGTTCTACCAACTCTAACAAATACTTAATCTACAAAAGTTGCTTCAGTAGCTCTTTTGTCAAAATCATTCCTCCAAATTTCTTCCTCTCTACCTGCTTTACACAACCAATGCATGTTTTCAAATCATACCAAACATCAATAATCATCGTTTTTCTGTCACTTCTCATCGTAGGCTTCACCAAAAATATATATATTTATCTCAATTCTCAAGATACCATGGCCTTGTGACCCCAACAACATCACAACAAACGGTAGGTGATCATTCCCATAGTAGGTGCTAAATAAAGATTCAATGTCTGCCACCTCAACACTAAATCGACCACTAATCTCGTTCACAAACTATTACTGTTTTTCTCTCTCTCTTTTTATATCAGTTTGACTTCACTTTACTCTCAAGCAAGTTCACAACTTTCCCCCCTTAAATGTCCAAATTCCTGTTCAGGTGTGTTCCTGAGATTAAGATCTGAGAAAGATAAAAAGAAAAGAATCAGAAACCAAGCATGAGGTCCAAAACCCAATTCACATGCAGCCTCAAGGTAGCCATTCTCTCCATTGCCTTTCTCTGCCTCTTCATCTTGCTATTCCGGTCATCCATATTCTCTCTGTCTCCCCAACTCACCTCACAAACCAACTTGTCAAACTCAAACTCAAACTCAAACGCAAACGCAGTAGCAGTAGCAGTAGAAGAATCTGAAGCAGCAGAAAGTGCAGCAACACCATCATCATGCCCTCCGATCCATGAGAACCCCACATGCAACAAGGCCCCTCCGTCTTTATCCAATGCTCTCATCCACTACGCCACCACCAACGTCACCCCTCAGCAGACCCTCCGAGAGATCTCGGTCTCCGCCAAGGTCCTTCAGAAGAAGTCACCCTGCAACTTCCTCGTGTTTGGCCTCGGCCACGACAGCCTCATGTGGACATCGCTCAACTACGGTGGCCGCACGGTGTTCCTGGAGGAGGACAAGTCTTGGATCGACCAAATCCAGCGGAAGATACCCTCTTTGGAGTCCTACCATGTGATGTACGACACACAGGTTCACCAGGCTGATGAACTGTTGAAGGTTGGAATGGAAGCAGAGTGCAAAAAGGTGAGTGACCCAAGATTTTCTCAGTGCCAGCTCGCACACAAGGGGTTCCCCAGTGAGGTTTATGACATAGATTGGGATGTGATCATGGTGGATGCCCCCACAGGTTTCTTTGAGGGGGCACCTGGGAGAATGACTGCAATCTACACTGCAGGGTTGATTGCTCGGAACAAAGGCCATGGTGACACTGATGTGTTTGTCCATGATGTTGATAGAGATGTTGAAGACAAGTTCTCTAAGGCTTTTCTGTGTGAAGGGTATTTGAAGGAACAAGAAGGGAGGATCAGACACTTCAACGTTCCTAGCCACAGGTCTCGTTTGTGGAGGCCATTTTGCCCACAGTAGTGTCGAGGAAACTCGTACAATTTCCACCATCATGTGTTTCATTCATCATTCTCATTTATGTTGCTGTTGAGTTTTGGAATTGATTCTGATTTATATATATATATATATATATATATATATATATATATATATATATATATATATATATATATATATATATATATATACAACTCCTTCATGGATTGTTACACTTTCAATTTGATTAACAGTCTTTATATATAATCATTGTTGTTACACAGGTTTAGCTTTTGAAATACTGTGTATATATACCTGCAAAATGAGGCACTGGATACTGTGATTGCTTGCATAACTTGCTTCATGTTTAAGCCACTCTTTAACGAAGTTACAACTGTAACAGATGATGTGCACATTGCAATTAATTATCATCGTTGTTGTTTTGAACAAGAGACATCAGAGAGGAATGATTTGAGAGTAATAATTGACAATTATTTAAAAATCATCTTACCGTAAAATTGTTTAAAATATGTAAGGTTAACTTTAAAACTTATGTCGATTTAAATTTAATTTATATAAAACAAATTTAAGTTCTTGTACATGTAATTACAAAATATTTGAAAAATACATTATTATTAATTTGATAATTATTTATCTGCATTTATATATCGGTATTAGTGAAAGTAAATTTTAAAATTTATTTTTCATTGATGATAAACTAATACAATAAAATAAAAGTTGAAATAACTTTTTATTATCCCAAAGTTCAACATAATCATAAATACATCCCATAGATAAGTTTTCTTCTCTTTGTCATATAAGAAAACAATTTAGACCATAAGAGAATGTTCGTTCACTCTTGTATGTTTAATTTTGATAAATGGTTCAATCTTCTTTATTTGTATTCTAATAAACACAGATTTTGAAAGTTGTTTACCTTGAAATAAGATTGAAATGCGTAAACTACATCTAGACTAATTTTTAAGTACACTGATTCATAGATGACAAAAACATTGATATTTACTTTTGGTGGTCGGAAAGTCACAATAATCTAAGATTTGTGTGATATTTTAGAATAGCTCAACTAAGATGCATTGTTGTAAAACCCTTTCAAAATATAAAATTGTTTTATTTTTTTAAATAACTGAAAACATCACTATTTAAATGTGCCAAAACCTTATTCATAAGAACACATTCTCTCCACCATCTTTGTCTTCTTCTTTCATTTTTCCACTCAAATTTCGTATTCTTCACGATTAGAGGTAGGAGTTACGTTCATCTCAAAGAAGTCTTCGAGTCTAACCGAACAAATTCTTCTTTCAAGTAAGTTAAAATTTTGGACTCTTTCGATATCCAATATGTTTTAGCTTTGCATGTAATTTTTCTTGAGTTGCATGTGCTCCTTGAGTCTTTGATTTTACTCTTAGCTAATCAGTGACTCTTTTGGCTCGATTAGAACATGTTTACACAGGTTGAGGTAGAGCGTTCGCGATGAGTTTAAAGACAGTTTGAGGCTTTTTCAAGAGGTTGGGTTGTCTTCTAAGTTCAGGGAAGCTAATGTTAGGACCTAAGCCCAACCACATAAGACATTGACACCACTCTCAACCCAAAACCTTAAGGCAATGAGTTTATGGGTCTTTATTTTATATAGTGCTCTACTTTCTCATTTATGATCAATGTGAGACTTAGACTTGATACCACTTGTTAGGATTATAAGGAGGAGGTTATCTCCCAAGTGATAACCTCTTCCTTATAATCATAACAACTAATTTGCAATTATTCTTAAATTAGTGTTTGTTGATTTGTGACAGCAAAACTATTATTTCAAGATCAAATTGGTTGATTGATTTTCTATGACAATGAGTTATTGGTTTTTTTGATCAATTGGCATGATTGATAGTTGCTGAAATATGAATGTAAATTTGTCTTGATGCGTCTAAGCTGATCTTAAATTTGGTATGAGAGTTTAGTTTGGTGAATTTGATTATACTAACTTAGGTAAATGGTTCAACATGTTTTGATTAAATTTTGAATTGTAAGAAGTATGGAAACTTTGGTTTTCACGGTTTGTAAGGATGTTTTTATGAGGTCTTTGAATTGTACTGAATTGACACTACTTGAGTTAAGAATGTGAAATTCTAAAATATTATAAGGTTTGTTAGATGAGGATTAACTTAAAAAGTGTCAAATTACTCAATTAGAACTCAAAAAGGAAGTTTTCGCTGCTGGAATATTGGCGTTGTAGTGCCACTAGGCACCACTTAGATAATGGCCAATGATTTATGACAGTTATGTGGTGAGAGGGACATGAGGTATTGTCATTAAGAACGACCATTAGGTTCTTATGACGGATAAAGAGACTAACTTTGTGTGTACCAACTTAGGTAGACCAATATTTTTTTATCACAAGTGCAAAAATCACTAAGAATTATACATAAATGCCTATATCTAAATAATTGAGTCTAAAGAGTATGTAATTTTATGTTTGATTTTTCTATGAATGTTTGAAATACACTATTTTATGATTCATCAATTTAAGTGTTATTATATGCTTATTTATTTTATAAACTAGCTTACTCTCTCGAGTACTTGTGCTTCTTGTGTTTTGTTGTTTTTCTTTTAAAATGATCACCTTTATCGGTGTGAGCAAATGAAGAAATAGGTGTGGGTTTACCTCAAGAAGAAGATATTGGTGTAGTTGTATAAATATAGGATCATGAGAGCTAGGGTTAGCTTTTATCTTTTAAAAGTGGTTGTAGTTATGTGATCAACTTTTAGTTCCCCAGAGTATGTTGATGTAAAACCTATTATATGCTAGTATAGTTATCTTGGATAACTATAATAGTATAATTGTGTCTTTGTCTAATTGCTTATGGATTATCAACTATGTAAAGTTTTATTTTACACTATTAAATGAGATGTTACATGTGTTAAAGCACATTTTTCTTGATTTAAAAGCAAATGTATTTTACATCATAACCATTAGGACTTGACTAATGACCTTGAACATATTTTTCTTGACTTAGAGATTATGTATTTTACATCGTAACTATTAAGACTTTGGAAAATGGTAACACCTTGGACATAGCCTTTGAACAAAGCTATTATTTCAATGGAAGTCATGGAGTTGAAACTCTGGAAAGAATATTCCATAAACAATGATATTTAAATAAAATGAGATATTATATTTAATTTGAATGTTTGTTGTGTGTATTAATTTCATTCATAAATTATTATTGGCCAAGATGATATGAATAATTAATTGTACAACGATAAATGATAATTAAGAGTAAAATTCATCATAAAAGATCTTTGTTTTAAACTATTTCGTAGAGAACACTTTACATTGTAGAATGATTCATCACACATAAATAACAATGTCACACTAATCAAAAGCTTGAACGTGAACATGTCAGTCATTACCTTGTTGACCTTTGAATTATGTTCGAGAAAAAAATCTTTTGAACTGCAATATGATTTCTCACTAATTATAACTTCATACGATTTAATGTATTAATGGTCAACCTAATGAAATATGGAATACTACTTTATACATCCATAAATGATGTCTTCCATTCTAGCATAAAACTTTCAATTTCTTCCATAGTTATGACTAAATCATGGTTAATTACTATTACAACATATATAGTAAGGGTTGAAACAATACAAGAAGCAACATAACATGTGGATAACATTTAGAGGAACAAGTAAATACTTACAAGAAATGAAGAACGATATCGGGTCAACAACATGACAACAAACCTAATAGAGCTAATAAATTTTGTGCTAAAAAGTGTTGTGAACCATCCAATTTTTTCTTTGGTTTTGATTACATACATTTGATATAATAAAAAATTTCATCAAAAAATAAAAAGAGAGGTTACAAGGATTGTGTACAAAAACTTTTTTTAGAGTTAAAAGACCTAAAATAGTATTGACAACCATACACATAATAGATATTGTGTCAAAATCTAAAAAAAAAAAGAGTAAAATTTTAAGAATCGCCTAAAACAAAGCAAAATAAGAAAAAGGATGAACATTAAAACACACCAATTTTTTTAAATTATATTATTACATACCTAATGACATTCGAGATAGATGTCTCATCCATACATCAACCTCAAATTATTAAATAAGTGTTCAAGAATATTCCATGTATTAAGTGTTGAATACAACACCGACAAAATGTTTAACTTAGCAATACAAAAAAACTAAACAACTTTCCCACTTCACTATTTACAGAAAAATTAACTTATTACTATAAATTAATTATAAGTAATAATTAAAAAAATATTTATTTCTTTAATATTTCCTGTGGAGCGTTAAAAGAGCTAAATAATAATACATTTAATTTTATTTATGATACATTTAAATTATTAGTTCGAACTATTAATATTAATAAAATAATCTAAATGAATACTTGAATTTCAAGTATTAATAATTTTAGTATGTGGGTGGAGGAAGTGAAATGCAGAGAAGGCCCAACTGAAGTGAGGAGTGAAAATCCAAAAAGCGAAATGGGCTTATTGGCCCAAAGAGGAGATGAATAAGAAGAAAGGAAGAGGGTATTTGAGCACAAGAATGGTGGTGCTGTGACACATTCACACACATTGCACACTCCCAAATCATATCTATCATTCCACAAAGGAAAAGCACAGAGAAAGGGAAAGAGAAAAAAAAAAAATGGCCGAATACGATGAAAGATACGAAGGCAACGGAGAAGAAGAAGACCTTCACAATTCCCATCCTCATCCTCATCTCGATTCCTCTCCTCAGCCCAACCACGACGATCTCACCGATTCCAAATCTCACGTATGCGTTCTCTCTTTCTGCTCCATCAATCCCTTCTTTTTCTCTCTTTATTTCTCCGCACTTTCCTTTTCATTTGCAATTAGGGTTTTTTTTTTCCACTGCTTTCTCTCTTTCTCATAACTGGGGTTTCGGGACAGGGTTTTTCTGTTTCGCATCATGTTCCCAATCTTAACACTACAAATCTTGTGTCAGCCTTTTCGTTCCACTGTTTGTGAAACTGGCTACACCTGTCTCAGTTATGGGGAGATTCGAGGTTGGATTTTGTTTCGTGTTTTCCCCCCTTTTGTAATTCTCGCTTCACTGTGTGGTTAAAGATGCTTAGGTTTTCGTAAGGTCTTTGCTTTTCGTACCATGCCGCTGTCTTTTTTCCTGCCAAACTATCAATGAAATCTTCATGCTTTGCCATGATTTTATGCAGTGCCCTCTCGTGTTTCTTTTGAATGTTGTATAAATTTTAGGAAAAATGTATTTTGGATTTGGCTGCTTTTCAGGTATTTTATGCCGAGTGTGAAATATTTTGTTCCAACTGTGATTGTGTTTTTAACCTTACTTTCATATGCATCATTACCTGTTAGGCTTGAAGATATGGGTTTGCTCTCACGTGTTAATTTTTTATGTTCTTTTGGCAGCATGGATCTCGCGATTATGACAGAGAATCTTCCAGAAGCAGAGAGAAGGAGCGGGAGAAAGGGAGAGACCGGGATAGAAAAAGGGAAAAGGGGAGGGAAAGGGAGAGAAGTAGGGATAGGGATTCGGAGAGAAGCAGGGACAAGGACAGAGATAGGGAGAGGAGCAAAGACAGGGAGAGGGACCGAGAGCGTGATGGTGAGAAGGAAAGAGACCGGGATAGGGACCGCCACCACAGAGATAGGCACAGGGATCGTGGTGAACGAAGGGAAAGGACAAGGGATAGAGATGAAGATGATTTTTACAGGAGCCGTGACTTTGACAGGTAAAATTTTGTTTGGGATCTTACTGCCTTGTATACCAGTTGGAGCTTGAGGATTTTCATCAGCATCTGATTTTCAGTAGCATGCGATGTGTTGCATAATATCTGAATTCATACTCAGCTACATTTTTTTAAATAACGTTTTTCCTGTTCTCTTTTCAATTTTTATCTGAAATTATGTGATTTTCCAGAAGAAGGGATTATGATAGAGAGGATAGGCATAGGCGGAGGTCTCGGTCTAGATCTCAATCCAAGTCAGGGGGTAGATCCGAACATAGATCAAGGTCGCGTTCTCGTTCACGCTCAAAGAGGTAAATCCTGGAAAGATCCTTAACATACAGAGTGTATAGATGTCTGCTAATCATATCATGCATGTGACTTCCTTTTGTGAATTATATTTTGTCTACAAAATAAAATTGTTGGTGGATGCCCAAGTGGAACCAGTATAGTGTTGTGAATACACATCTATCATTGTATTTAACTTTATTGGCGGCAGGGCAACCCTTGCTCTTCATTCATCATTTCATCACCTCCTGTTTTAACAATTTTTGATAGATGTGTTTGATATTTACTTAAGTTTGTCAACTAATACATATTCTTGGTTTGAGGAGTAGCATTCATTATTCGATTGGTTTGAAGAGTACCATTCATTATTGGATTAACTAATTTACTGCACTTACAGCAAAAGGACTAGTGGTTTTGATATGGCTCCGCCTGCCTCTGCTATGTTGGCTGGTGCTTCTGCTGTTACAGGTACATTTACACATGTATATATTATGAAATTTCTCATCTTAACTGTTTTTTCTTTTTGTTTGTCCTAGTATGGAAAATTCATATCAAATTGCATGGTGTTAACTTGGTAAGCTTTGTTCAGTTACTATCTGAGTATATATAGCATTTGAGGACTGGTTTCCCATGGTGTGTAATTTTGTCTTTCTTTTTACATAGCGATATAATTCTGGAACTAAAAGATGCTTTGGTTTTTTGTCTTGTGTTTGGTGTTTGTTTGTTTTGTTTCTATGTCTTGTCATATGTTCTAAGAAGGCAATGTTGGGCTACTAGCCCCACTGTGCTGACAATGGGCGTGAGCCGACATCTGTAGCTTTTATGTCCACGGAGGAATCAATGCACCTGTTTTTGGTGGGTCTTGTTCGTCTTCAACTGGAAACTATTACCTACTTTGGTAGACACAAATATTATCTCTAAAGTTTGTTTACAATGCTCCTTTAATATTATTAATACAATATATTCCACGAGGTATAAGTATGCTTAAGCTCGTGCCAATTGGAGTAAAAGGAGGCATTTGATTCTTATGTATTATGATTGCAAAAAGTGAAAACAATGAGCTTGTTCTGATATGCCAATTTCCTTTATTTGCAGGTCAGATCACTGGTGCAAATCCTGCAATTCCCGGAATGTTTCCAAATATGTTTCCGTTGGCTACAAGTCAGGTATTTTTTTGATTCCTTTTCCCCAGCTCATGTATGCAATTTGAGGTTTATATTAATTTCAATTTTTTCTTGTTTATTTCTTTTTTAAGATGCAGCCGTTCAGTGCTCTCCCAGTCATGCCAGTTCAGGCTATGACACAACAGGTAAAAATGATTTCCAGTGAGATGAAATTTACATTCATTACTCTTTTAACATGACTTTCCCCAGGTTATGGACTGTCTTTAATGTACTGAATTTTCAGGCTACACGACATGCTAGGCGGGTGTATGTTGGGGGCCTTCCTCCTACAGCTAATGAGCAGGTAATACTAATATCATAATTTCTTGTCCACAATGTTTATGTCTTTAAGATGGTTGTGACAATTTGGCTTGTTGTTTCTATTCTTGTTATGCTGCAGTCAGTTGCAACTTTCTTCAGTCAAGTTATGGCTAAGATTGGGGGAAACACTGCTGGCCCAGGTACATTTTAAACTTTAGTGAATTGTGCCAGTTTGTTGGCATTATAATGGAGCTAATTTAATTTGTGTGCAGGTGATGCTGTGGTCAATGTTTACATTAATCATGACAAGAAGTTCGCCTTTGTGGAGATGAGGTCTGTTGAGGAAGCTAGCAATGCAATGGCTTTAGATGGGATTATTTTCGAGGTATCATTTTGACTGGCATAAAAAAGCTTGGGTTTCTTTTCTCATGTTGTGCAAGGAATGACTATGTCCATCGGTGCTAATCCATTTTTTTTATTAGGGGGCACCTGTTAAGGTCAGGAGACCTACTGATTATAATCCTTCCTTAGCTGCTACCCTAGGCCCAAGCCAGCCTAACCCAAACCTTAATCTGGCTGCTGTTGGTTTAACACCTGGGTCTGCTGGTGGACTTGATGGTCCAGATCGAATTTTTGTTGGTGGACTTCCTTATTACTTCACAGAAACGCAGATAAGAGAGCTTTTAGAGACTTTTGGTCCTCTAAGGGGTTTTGATCTAGTGAAAGATAGAGAAACAGGAAATTCAAAGGGTTATGCATTTTGTGTTTACCAGGATCTTGCAGTTACTGATATTGCATGTGCTGCTCTGAATGGAATAAAAATGGGAGATAAGACTCTCACAGTTAGACGAGCTAATCAAGGTGCAAACCCGCAGCAGCCTAAACCTGAACAAGAGAGCATCTTAATGCATGCACAACAGCAGATTGCGCTGCAGGTTTGATAGATTGTCCCTGAAATTGTTTTTGTTTCTAGGATCATCCGTGCATGTGTTCAAAATGCTAACTGCTGAGGCTTTTTATTTTTGTAGAAACTTATGTTGCAGCCAGCTTTAGTGGCAACAAAGGTGGTCTGCCTAACTCACGCAGTTTCTGCTGACGAGCTCAAAGATGATGAAGACTACGAAGAGATTCTTGATGATATGAGACAAGAGTGCTCCAAATTTGGTAATTTCAGATTTATTTTGCCCTTGTATCGCTCTAAACAACTACACATTCATATTAATTTTCTGTCTTTGTTTTTCTGTCTTATTTGTTTTACAGCCATTTGTAGTCCCACATTCTCATAGAGAATCAGGCCTAAATTACAGACTGAAGTCTCCATAACCTTCTTTGTCCTCACATGTTTGTTCATTGCATGTCTTTGAAAATTCCATTGCGTAGTTCACTGTTTTGTTTTCACGTTATGCAGGTACCTTGGTGAATGTGGTGATCCCGCGTCCACCGCATGATGGTGAGCCTGCCGCTGGAGTTGGGAAGGTGTGTTCTTGACCTGTTACGGGAATTCTGTCTGCTCTTCAGTCATATATATATATATAAATAATTTTTTTTTTCTTTTAGTTTAAATTAAGAGCACCGATTTTGTTCACTTCCCTCCTTTCTCAATGCTGGTTTGGTGCAGTTGGGGAATCAAAATTATAGTGTTGAGGGACCGAGGATCTGTCAAAAATTCCTGTAGAAAAATTAATATTGCTTATAATTTTGGTGTATATATGCTAACTGTAAGTAACTCTTGTATTTGCAGGTGTTTTTGGAGTATGTTGACGTGGATGGTGCTACAAAAGCCCGTGCTGGGTTGAATGGACGAAAATTTGATGGGAACCAAGTAGTAGCGGTTTTCTACCCAGAGAACAAATTTGCTCAGGGAGATTATGAAGGCTAATGGGGTTTTATTTGGATTTTACCTTGTTTAGCATTTTGTTAGTAAGGATTATGTTTTGTATTCATAAACTTGTAAGCTAGAGTTGTGGTCATAGTACAGAAATTGTTCTATTTAGATGCGAGTAGTAAGAAAAGTGATGATGGATAATTTGTTAAATAGTTTTACCGGTCTAATGGATCTCTTGGGTCCCTTGAGAAATTCTTTATCTGCATTAATCAAATTAAAGCTTGTTGCTGGTTATTCCACACATTTTTTCTATCACCCAAATGTTCCTGAAATAGACCTTCAGCTTTTAAATGGTGTGGAAATGTATAATTTGCATAACGTGGGGCATTAATATTTGTCCCCTTTTAGTCTTCAGATTAATTTATTTTTATCTTTTTCATACGCATTTTACTCCCTCCTTTCTACTTTCTGACATGTCTTCATTGAGGATGGTGGTTGTTGCTGCACGCAGAATTGGAGGAGTTGACGTGGTGAGGAGAGCGAGAGGAACCAGAGTTGAAAAATTATAAAATATTACATTCCTTGACATCTTGAATCAAATCAAATCTATTTTTTCGGCAAATTCAAATATAAGACCATTATTCTTAACAGTATGAGTCTCTTAAATCTGGAAAATTAGAAGTGCTGTATTCTCATTCTTATTTTTTATATTTAATATTGATTTAGTACGTAATCTTTATATATGGAACGTCCATTTAATTTTTATATAGAAATTTTATTTAAATTTAATAATTAAAAATACCTATGTACGAAAAACTTAGTTTAATGAATTATAGTAAATGAAATAATGATTTTCATATTGATTAATTTAAAATATTAGTTTAGTTATAATATATTCATTACACTGTTTAAAGATATTTGTTAATTATAGCTCTATAAAGTAAACATTTATCCTATATAAAACCGAAACTAAATTACTAGTATAACTAGATGTACCCGGTCTAAATAGTAATTTATTATCTAGTGGGTAGTTGCAAAAGAAATATTCATGATTTTTTTTTTATATTTTCAATCCTTCACATTTATTTATTTATTTAAATTTTAAATAAAATAATTTAAAACAATTTTTTAAAATATAACTTCACCTAAAAATAATAATTTTGAAGCATAAATTAAACAAAATTACATAGTAAAATATTAATATAAATAAATTTGATCTTTTTAAAAAATAAATACAAATAAGTTAAATCATAAACTATAGTTATCAAAAGGCGTAATTATTTGATAACCTTATTTAGAGTCTGATTTTTAAGTTAGTGTTTATTGACAAACATGATTAGTAAAACATTATATATTTTTTATTAACCTTGGATTCATTGCTAAAAAATTGTCTATTTTTTTTCCTTACAAACTGTTGGTGGTTTTTTTTTAAAGTATATAGGTTACATTTTAATAAATATTTTAATTTTATAAAATTGACACAAAAAATTAAAGTAACATGAAAAATTATAAATATATATATCCGTGTCACTAAAAGGTGACAACATATGTTACTTAGTCCGTCAAATTCTGTCTTTGCATTTTGTAATAAATTTCCAATTTCTTCAACGGATATCTTATCTATCGAGTATGCTGCAAAATCACATTTCAGAATGGCAGCATATGCTGAAATTTTTGTTAAAAAAAGAACTCAAATGCTGCAACTACTTCATAATCAACTTGGCAAACTAAAAAAATGTTTACACAACTTGGTAACTGTAACTCATGCATTTGCAGAAAGGTGTCTAGCATGTTCCAGCCAGTTGTTGGTCACGAGATGAAGCTCCATTCACCGATGATAAAGGAAGTCTCATTCATATATGAGCTAAAATGCATTAATACTCTACCAAAAAGCTTCTTCTCTCTTTGTCTCACTTACCCAACAAATCATCAAATACCTATCACATGAATGCCATAAATACGGTCACACAACTATGTCTAAGAAGGAGAATATAAGAATGCATGTCCACAACAGCCATTTTTGTCAGAAAATTAGCGGTTCTTAAGATGAAGCATTTGGTTTTGACATTGACATGGATGTTGTGGCTGAGCCTATGTGGCAGATGCATGTCTCAGGTGCAGCCACGGCTTCCTCCGGGGCAACAGGTGCCATGCTTCTTCATATTTGGTGACTCTTTGGTTGACAATGGAAACAACAATGGAATCCTAACCCTTGCCAGGGCCAACTACAGGCCTTATGGCATAGACTTCCCAGGGGGTGCCACTGGCCGCTTCACCAATGGCAGAACTTATGTTGATGCCTTAGGTATAATAACTCTACACTTCCTTAATTCATTGATTAAGTTAATGATGAATAATGAGTATGTTCGAAATAATCCAAGTACGAGTTTAAATCTTCTATTAGATATAAGAAAAAGGATAGATTCACATTGTTTTAAAGTTTTAGGATCCTATATGCACACATAGCTGTATTTCTCAAGAATACAATGTTGAAAATTGCAGCTCAGCTTCTGGGTTTCCCAAGGTATATTCCTCCACACTCAAGAGCAAGGGGTTTGGAACTTCTAAGAGGAGCTAACTATGCATCTGGAGCAGCAGGCATTAGAGAAGAAACAGGCAGTAACCTTGTATGCAATGACATATGCTGGAGATTCTTTTGAGAAAACAAATATTATTGCTGTGTTACCTCTTCTGATTTTATTGTGCAATTTGGTTGCAGGGTGCTCATACTTCAATGAATGAACAAGTCGCAAACTTTGGCAACACAGTGCAACAGCTGAGAAGGTTCTTCAGAGGAGACAATGACTCACTTAATAGCTACCTAAGCAAATGTCTATTCTTTTCAGGGATGGGAAGCAATGATTACCTGAATAACTACTTTATGCCAGATTTTTATTCAACTAGCTCAGATTTTACTGTTAAAGCTTTTGGATCTGCTCTTCTTCAAGATTACTCTCGCCAGCTATCTGTATGTTATGCACATTTAATTCTAAACTACTCTACATATAGCTAGTGCATTAGCATTCTGGGTCATGTTAATAATCATGTCATTCCTATGAACACAATATTTTGACAAGGTAAATTGAGGATCTAATGTGGTTTCAAACCCAACCATTTTGCCAAAATATGACTACCTTTTGAAGGTTCACATGCACAATATTGTTGTTTCCCTTATTAGACATTACTAATGGTTTTTACTTAAAATTGTGCAGCAATTGTATTCACTAGGAGCACGAAAAGTGATTGTTACAGCAGTTGGTCAAATTGGCTGCATACCATATCAACTAGCTCGTTTTCATGGTAACAGCACCAGATGCAATGAAAAAATCAACAATGCCATCTTGCTATTTAACTCGGGCCTTAAGAAAATGGTTCAAAACTTCAATGGAGGGCAGCTTCCAGGAGCAAAGTTTGTGTTCCTTGATTTTTATCAAAGCAGTTCAGATTTATCTTCAAATGGAGCATCATTTGGTAATTCTCTTTTCTATAGACATGGCATCTATTCATGACAAAGAACATGCTCTCAGAAGCTGATTTTGCTATCCATATATGTTGTTTCATATAGGATTTGATGTGATAGACAAGGGCTGCTGTGGAGTTGGCAAGAACAATGGACAAATTACTTGCCTTCCTATGCAACAACCATGTGAAAATCGTCAGAAGTACTTGTTCTGGGATGCTTTCCACCCCACTGAGGTGGCCAATATTTTACTAGCCAAGGCATCATACAGTTCAGAATCATATACTTATCCCATTAATATTCAACAATTGGTAACCCAGTAAAAGCTTAGTTTATGTTGGATTTTGTCTGTTTGTGTGGTATTTATGCAGTGCATGCACTCTGCTGATTTATCAGTGTTCATGATCTTGTGTTGTAAGAATGTGTTGTTGCCTAAACCATTTTATTTCCTCTGTACACTTGTGGTTGATTCCATTGTGCAGGAATAATATTACATTAACATATATGAAACACCTCAGGCTGCAGCTTATTGTTTATTTTAAAGCACGTTTACTACTAAAATTATCAAAGATAACAACCAAAAGCCTATGTATTTCTCTTGGCAGCTAATTTCAACGCTGTTCCCGTGATCACCAAGAATATATAAATCTGGTTAAAATGTCTGAAGAAAAGGGCAATATTCTCTTGCCACATTACAATAAAAATAGACAAAAAGAGAAGATAAGCACGAATTCATATGACAGTTGTGATAGTAAATGTAGATAGCAGTACATTGCAGTCATTCTTACTATGATATAGGTTCCCTATACTAAATTTGTTGTTCCACATATAGTAATTACTAAATATAAACTTGATCATTGAAGCTATAAATGACAGTGACACGGCAAGATTCCCACTTAAGAGGCTCACTTCATAGCTCAGCAAGCTGCCTTATGTTTATAGGATAAACAAAATTGGAATTCCCACTGAAAGCCATTCTTCCCATCAGAATGTTGGCTGCTTCTGTAGGATGGAATGCATCCCAGAACACATACTGGTTTCTGTTAGGGCATGGAGTTTGGAATGGAAGACATGTTATTTGGCCTCTATTTCTTCCAATGCCACAGCACCCTCTATTCACAACACTAAACCCTTCACAGAAAGAAAGTAAACAATATCAGTGTCATCATGAAAGACATGTTGAAAATGTTCATTGCAATGCAGTAAGTAGTATGTTTTTATTCCTATGTACCGTAAGATCTAGCATTGAGAAGGATGTCCTGGAACATGCGGGAAGTGTCAACGAATATGAATCTGGCACCAGGTAGATTAGCATTGAAATTGCCCAAAACGGTCTTCAAATTTTCATTGAAGGGTTGCACTAGCAAGTTCACTTCTTCAGAGCAGCTTCCACTCATGCTTTGAGCCAGAATGCTTGGAATACACCCCATTTGCCCCAGTCCAGTAATCACAAATTTCCTTGCTCCAAGATTGTAAAGCCTCTATAACACATGTAATCATAAACAATTAAACTTTCCTCAAAATTAACTTGGACAAAAGAGAGTTCAGATTCTCTACTGGATTTTTCTGTATTGTCTTCTGTTCAACATTAAAAATACACTATGTTGATACTTTACAAATCTTTTTAATATATTTTAAAACTTCAAAATCAGTGACTATCATTGTATTTTGAAAGTATAGCACAGGAACAACACAGAAATATCCGGTAAAGAATCCAAATTTGACAAAAAAGTAGTTTTAACTTAATAGTATATGAGAAACTAAGAAATGTTACTGTGAGCTGCTGCCTATATGTTTGAACCAAAAGATCAGCATACTGCTGTCCATTGTACTGATTTCTGGTAGGGTAATTAGGCATAAGGTAGTTGTTAAGGTAGTCATTGCTGCCCATTCCAACGAAGAATATGCATTGTGCAAGCGCTGTGGCCATATAGTCTGCTCCAAGATTCCCGGTTATTTGATTTAATGTGTTCTCAAAGTTCCTTAGTTGCTGATCAAATGGTATTCGCCCAACCTGCTCAAAGAGAATCCATTATGATTCACCCTCTCAAAGTAAAATTCTTCAAAAGAAAAACAAGGTTGCTTTATGTAATGTTCAGGTCAAAATCTAAATCCTGAAGATGTTACACACAAAGTTTCTGCCAGTAGCATCAAGGATTCCAGCAGCAGCTGAAGCATAGTTTACTCCATGAAGCACTTCATTCCCTGAGGCTTCTGAGTATGCAGGAATCAAGGGAAGTCCAAGCAGCTCAGCTGCATTCATACGAACACATCAGTGTAAAATTCAGTTGAAATGATACATATTATTCAGGTGCCTGCAACGAATGTTAGTGCTTAACAAGAATACCTTTATGGCCTTATTTTTAGAAAGCATGTGACCTTACATACCAAGATGCATCTCGATGCATGATTTTTTTAACTGGGAAATTTCATATATGGGAGCTATATTGCCTTGTATATTAACACAATTTCTATTTGGTCATTACAGTCTAGTGAGAAACACTTGTGTAGGTTCAAGGGGTGTGTAGCTAAAAGTGTAGGAGGAGTCTCCATATTCTGTTTAATGCATCATTTACTGCAAGAAAATGCCTTGACAGAGGTTTATCTACCCTTTTTACCACACACACCAACCACACACACCAAGTAAAATGGCCACTGAAGGAGAAAAGAGAAATTTACAGCAAGCAATTACTTCATATAATTAATATCCTGTACTCAAGAGATAGGTCGTTAGGTGTATAGCAGTTATTCACCTCACTGATGGTAGCCTTGGTAGGCTTCCTAAGTAAGAAATTCATGGCAAAGGTGATAAAATTGGCAGCATGTCCTTAAAAGACAATTCTGTGCCAAAAAGTTTTGCATAAGAAAATAAACAATTCAATTGCATTACTTTCTCTTTCGAAATATGTCTGGACAATCAGTCATAAAAAAATGAATCCGAAATTGGTGACTAATTTAGTCAAATTAAAGTCCATAACATGAAGTTTAGTTCTAACTCAACCTCTCACACCAGAAGAATGTTATGTGATACTTTTCCCTGTAGAAAATTATGCCTCATTCCTCAAGCTTTTGGCTTTTAATTCCTATGCTTGCAAAAACATTCTATGCCAAGAGAAAAGGGTGCAATAATTTGTGAACAGTTAGCAGTCTTATACTCCTATTAGAATATGACACTTATGCATATTCTATTTGCTTTGACTTAAACGAATTAACCCCATAATCTAGGTTGGCTTTGGTCATGTGACAAGTACTAGGAAAAAGAGAAAAAGAGTTGATAAAAAAGAGTGTATACCTATTTCATCAACCATGGTGTAGCCATTTGAGAAGCGACCAGTAGGGCCTCCATTGAAGTCGATGCCATAAGGGTAATAGTTGGCCTTAGCTAAGGAAGGAAGGTTATTGTTGTTGCCATTGTCAATGAGAGAGTCACCAAATATGAACATGGCAGGCACATTTTGGCCTCTCACTGCACCACCACTCAGCAACATGAAAAGCACCAAGAATGGGGACAGTCCAAACTTAGCCATAAAAGTGTGAGAGAGTGAAGAGAGGCACATGGAGCAAAGAGCTTGTTGATTTTATCTATCTGTAAGAATGAACCAAAACAAGTTGACATGGTAATGAAAAGAGAATAGGATTTAATACAAGATGGTAAATGGCGGTGGTTGAAATGCAATCAATACATTCACCTGCTCTCCTCTCTTGCAGTAATTATGCATACATACTGAAACACCCAACATTGTTGCAGGCCATTTGAAATACTCAACTTGTACAATTTATTTACTACTTTCATGAATTTTTCCACACACATTCAAGCCCCCTCTGTCACTATTTTTCCGTGACTGTCTCTGTGGGGACTTGAGGATAACGTATGTAACAACTTCACTTAGCTTTGCTTCCCATGTTTCTTACATGTTGCAGAAGAGAAAGTCAAACCAGTTATTGCTGCATTTGTCAGTATATGTTTTTATACATAATGTCTATATTTTATATATCCTTAAAATGTATATCTTTGATAAACTCTTAAGTGATCATCTACTGCATCTCTTTTGATTTATAGGAAAGTGGATTTTTTTCTTATAAACAACTTTGAAGGAAATCCAAGTTTGTGGTCAAGGTTGGATTTTAGGAACGTTCAAACAAAGGTTGGTGAAATGAAGTTTCCAACACAAGGTGGTGCTGGCTTCACCCTTGCTTACTTCATCATCACATTTTCGCAATACTATCCACCAATTCTTCACTTTTATTTCTCGGCTTACTAAGTTGTTTCTTCTATTTTCACAACATGCTTTATTTTTCTCTTAAGTAATTTACCTTTTCTTTCATTCTTGAAGTATCTTCCTCCAGATAATTATTTCAAGACTTGGATCACCATTGAATAATCCAATGGAATAAGTAATAGGACTTTTAAGTCGTACATTCTATATCATAAGAATAAATAATAGTTTCAGCATCGCAGAGGAAGAAGAGAAAGAAGCATCGCAGAAGAAAAACTCATCTTATAAAGCTCTTTTTAGAAACATTAATGTGTTTAAGAAAGATTTTCCAAAAAGCTTATTCTAGAAAAGTCATTCCGGAAGGTATTACATACAAAGTTTGTTGCAGAAAGATATTATATACATTTTAGAAGATTGATCTAAAGTGAGAAGATGTTATTAAGCAATTTGATTGTAAGATACAAGTACAGCATAGACTCTTGAATGAGCGTATTATTTATGACAAAATTTCACTACCCATTCTTGCTTTTCATGGTTACTATGGCATGAAGAATGGGATAACTCAGAACCATTACATAGGTGACAAGGAAAAGTTGACCAAACATTTCTTGAAAATCCTTCACATTCAATACTCTCCATATCCCACCAAAGAAGGCAACAATGTTGATAATGAGCAACAGAACCATTGGAGCCATGAACACAGCTGCACCCTGGAAATCGAACCTACCTTCCTTATACTTCTTCATCTTCTCTTCGTCGATAGCTTTGTTTGACAAGGCTAATTTCATCTTATTCAACCCCAACCGCTTCTTCATTGCTTCTAGTATTGCAAATATGCTTGTGACCGACTTCAGAATCCAAATTCTTTGTTCATCCCACCACATTGCCACAGACCCTTCCCCGGAAACAACCTCAACCAAATGTTGAATCTGAGTGGATACAAACACAAATGCAAACACTGCAAACCAAGGGTCTGTCACCTGTCATAACAGCAAAATCAAACCTTCTCATTTTCAAGTCACAGCAAAAGTTATCTTCATCACGTTACAAGCTAAAATAAGACAATATAATACCTTTGGAAAGACAGGGATTCCTTTGAGGAGGCATAGTTGAGGTACAATGCCGTATAGGATGAAGAAAATAGCATAGAGGGATGACATTGTTAGGAAGCAATAAGTGAAGGAATGCATTATGGACATGCTCAAAAATCCATGAGTGAAAGGGCTGTATTTGGAGAAACCAAGCAAGAGAAGTTCAGACAACCACTTAACCAATTGAATCATGCCTTCTTTGATGTCAGTGGGGGCACAACCTAAGAAACATGGCGTTTTGGGATAAAGATAAACTGATCTCCATCCTCTGGTATGAAGAATATACCCAGTTCCAGTACTCTCAAGTAAGATCACATATGAGAATCCCACCTGCGTGTACCAATCAATTAAGATGAATTGAAAACCAAATATGATATACATAAATGCTGTTAGATGCATATATTCTCAACACTTGCCTCTGTACCCCATTTTGTGTTGTTTTCGTAGGAACAGGAGCACACTGCAAGAGCTTCTCTCAACGTTTCTTCTCTTGAACTGCTTTTTTTGGTAGTTTTCTGTCCACGGATGACCTTCAGTGATTCAACGAACCCAGTAGAGTTGCCAAAGTACTTTTGTGCCTCTTGCAGATAGTCATCTACAATCACAGATTGAAAATTAGATACAGTTTCTTTAATGGAATGTGACTGAGAAAAGTAAACCATGCAGAGGCCATATTTACGTACTCTTTTGGTTAGGACTTCCAAATAGTAACGCACTTCTACTCAAGTAATTTCCACTGCCAGAAAGACCAGGACCTCTCAGTCCATCCATGCCTTGCCACATTGTCTAAAAGAAAAAGTACAAAATTTCATCACACAAGTGATAAAATAAAACAGACAAAGGATATATATATGATTGATTACCTTAAAAGCAGTCCTAGTTTGACTATCGTAGATGTCTTTTTTGCTAAGGTTGTGAAACATTTGAGGGAATTGAACAAATGCAGTATCTTTGGAGGTGTGAGGATCAAGGAAGAAACACATGGCTTGTTTGGCAGAGGTTGGATCATTGCAATACATATCACAATCCACTACTAGGAAATAAGGTGCATTACTGAGAAAACCCGAGACTCTGAGCTGCAACCACAATTGAAAAATGGTTACATTGATGAAGCAAGAAACGATAAAAAAGAGTAGAAAATCAAATTCAGTTGGTACAAACAAACCAATGTGTTGAGGGCTCCTCCTTTGAATTTGTGAGGAAGGGATGGCCTTCTTTCCCGAGACACATAAACAACAAGTGGCAAACCTGGCTCCTCATTTATAATCTGAACACATGCAAATACCAATTAGTTTTTTTTCTTTCTCTTCCACTAACGAGCAAAAGTTTGAATTTGGATTCTCTGCGGAGTTAAAGTTTGAATTTGGATTCTCTTGTTGAGTTTTTTTATGTTGTTTCTCTACTGTATTTGTGTTTCCATTGATCACCACTAATTTTGATGTTTTTAAATATATTAAAAAAATATTTAAATGTCAACACAATATAACTTTTAATACTTAATAAAAAACAGCACGAAAAAAAAAAATAGAAAATCTGGACTCAAAAAGTTTGCATAATTGCTCCAACAAATACGATTCATCATTCATTGGAAAGGGTGCGTATATATTCTGTTCATTCAGTCTATACAAATCTTTCAAAAACCGCATAGTTTATATTGGAATTAAGTCATCAACAATAGTTCAATCTATCATTCAACAAATCTTTCAAAAAACAAAGGTTGTAGAGGAGGCATAAGAAAATAACTACTCAAATGTAATGTCTTACGACTAATAAATTTACAAAAGACTGATATATAAATAATTTTTGTGCAAATCAGCATAAGAATAATTACAATTAAAGTTTATTTAGGTATTAAATTATTTTTTAATGTTTTATATGTTTGTGAGATTAATCAAAATTTATTAACTATCGGGTTCACTAGGATAAAAGATAAAATGTGTCTCTTGATTGAGAATAAACTTTGATTCAAGAGAAAAAAAGTAAATAAAAAACTACACTTTAATATGCATTAAAGGTTCATCATCACTGCTACTGAATCCACAATAGATAAAGGTGAGATTGATAAGAGAAAAATTAAAAAAATGTATTTCAATAGAAGAAAGAAAGACAATTTTTACAAGAAAAAATAGAGGGAAATCAAACATTAAAAGATTGGTAATGAAATTTGAAATTTGAAATTCAAATAAACTGATCAAAAAAGGAGAAATATTGAAAATATTTATTTAAATTAGTTTGTCAGAAATTTTTTATTTTTTAAAAACATTTATTTATCAAAATAAATATATTTATTTATTATTTAAATTGAGTTAGTTAAGATTAAAATATTATTAATGTATATTATTATATAAAAGGATTCACCTTTTTGGTGTATATATTAATTTTTCAATTTTATCCTTTTAATAAATAAATTTTTAATTAAAATAGTTATATTATCAATTTTATCTTTTATGTGACATTTATTTTTTAATATTTATTGTTTTTTCAATTTGATATTGTTTTAAACTTAATCATTTTAAACCAAAACAACTATTTATAATAAAAATATTACCTATAAAATAAATAAAATTAATCAAAACAATTTTAAAAATTATTCATATTTACTTTTATAATTATACTTTATTATTTTATGTTATCATAAACATAAATTATATTTAATAATTTTGTTACATTTTACTCTGTATATAATAACCGTTTTTTTATATAAATATCTTATGTTATGGACATTATTAAAGGGATTATAAGATTTAGGGGCCAACAATGAAAAAAAAAGAAGAAAATAATTAGGACTCAGTTATCTATAACTATATATAAAGAGATTCTCTATTTTTTATCTACATTTTATAATTCTAACTTTACCCTTTATGATATAATTACTTTTAAAATTTAAAAAAAATAACAGTTACTTTTATAAATTTTTCTAAAATTATTTACTTATCCTCTTTCTTTTTTCTATTCATCATAAATTATTTTCTTATATTTTCTTTATACATTTTACTTTATTTTTAATAAATATAATTTTATTTTATTTATTAATTTAATAATATTATAATACCATTCATTACTAATATAAAATTATACATATTAAAAAGATACATACAGACCGGTATTATATAAAACATATAGATTGAGGTATACTATCTTATAAAAGCAGGTCATACTTTTTAGTTAAAAAGGTTAATACTAAAAGATTGAAACTTCATCATACAATCATATTAAATTAGATTTAATTGATGTTAGAGAGCTATCAAGGGTAAGTGTCCAACCTTTACTTGTAATAGTTTTAAGCCTTAATATAATACTTTTCTCATTAGATTTCCTTAATTTATGAATTTTTTTTATTTAAAACCTTTTATGTTATAATACCATAAAGTTTTTAATTTTTGACCTGTGTCTTCGATTTCTAATAGAGAAATGATATTTAAATAAAGTTGAAAAAAAAATCTAAAAAGTATATTTCATTATAAAATTTTGGGAAAGACATTTCGAATTTATTTTATTTTTTTTGCTGATTTTTTAGTATTTTTTTGAAATGCATTGATGATCACTAATTTTAAAATTTTAAAAAATGTTAATTAAAAAAATTTAAAATGTTAATATATAATCACTTAAGTATCACTAAAAAATTTATATTCGATTTAAATTAGATAAGTTTACTTTAAAAATCGAAAGTCAATTCAATTTTATTTTCTATTCCTATGTTGTAATTTTAAAATATATTGATTGTAAAGTTTTAAAATATATTAAAAAAATTTTAAAGTATTAATATATAACATGGTTTTAATGCTCACTAAAAAATATAGATTTGATTTGGATAATATTATTATAATAAATAAATTTTGATAATTTTTTTTACGATTAAAGTCAATACATTATTGGTTTGTAATATAGAAAAATAGAAAGTAGAAAAATAAAAAATTACTTACAAGATTATAATTTAGGTTATAAAAGAAAAAAATAAAATTTAATTGTTGGATAAATATAATATAATTCCTATTATTTTGATTCTCAACTTTTATTCATTGTGTAATATCCTAATTTGGTATGGATTATTAATTAATGTTTCATTATTTTGTTTAAAAAATATCAATGGTTTGGATTAAGCCAAACTAAAAAGTAAATGATAAGAGTAAAAAAATATAATTTTTCTTAAAGAAATGATAGGTTGACATCTATATTTGACCACTTTTTTACCATCTTAAAATTAACTTGTAATTCAAGACAAATTAACTTGTAACTTATGAAGGTAGTAAAAAAAGTGGTAAAATGTGGTGTAAACCTATCATTTCTCTCTCTCTTTTTTTCTTAAAGTGTAATTTCCAGTCATAAAAGGAGAATCCGAAGGTTGGTTAGAAAAAAGAAAAAAAAATGGAAGTAGTGACGTGATCCATTGAGCAAATGTGCAGAGAAGTTTTTGTGGAGAATGATGTTGGTGTGAGGCAGTCCCATACCTCAATACGAGGAGCCCTGTCGGTGACAATTCGAAGATTGTTAGGGTCTGAACCAAATTTCTCGATGTTCTTCTGCATTTTCTCGTATTTAGCCTGTAAATAGCAAGAAAGAACAGTGTGAGTTTATATGTTCCATGAACTGATGATAAGAAGAAGATAGGTATATACCTTGATGAGGTCACGATGAGGCTTGAATCCCTGGAGGCGAAGAAGGTCTTCATCTTCTCCCATGGGAGAGAAGAAGACCTTGGGACACCTCAACTTCACCCCATACTTTCTGCAGAAGGGAACCCACTCCTTCGCGAACTCACCCGCCTCTCTCATCGCGTACAGAGTCACCGGACACCCACCGTCGTCCGACAGATACACCGCCAGCTTATCAGAAGGGTAGTCCATGGCAATGGCGGAAACAACCGTGTCCATCACCTGCACCGTGGGCTCCTTCTCAGGGTCCAGCGTGCACACGAAGATGTCCAGCCCCGGCAGGTTCTCCTCCCTCGGCAGCTTGTCGGTGATGGTTGTACGCGAGACGGGGTGCCAGCGGAAGGCCTGGTTGAAGAACCAGAGCGCAGAGAGAAGAAGCTCGGCGATGGTGATGAGTATCCATGGCGCGGTTGGTGGTTGGTGGAAGAGGTGTGATATGCGGTAGTAACAGAGGGAAACGACGGCGAGGAGGTGGATGAATATGTGAAGCCTGCTGAGAAACAAACATGGCTGAACCGTTTCTACGTGGTATCTGTACCTTCCCATCTTTCTTTCCTTCTCAACTCTCCATGCTTTCCATTCCTTTATATATATATATATATTTTCTCACTCTCCACCTCCTTACCAATCATCTTTCTCGCTTCTTTTAACAACCAATTTTTTTTTTTTTAAAAAAAAAAATGTTCTTTTACACCATTTAAAACATTTAACAATTTTAGAAGGATAAAATAGTTTTAAGAAAAATTAACTTTTACATATTTAAAAAAAAAAGTAAATAATAATAAAAGATAGTGTCACTGGTAAAAAAAAAAAGTGTGATATCAAAATATTATATTTTTTTTAACCCTCCATCTACATGCACCTACTAAAAAATATTACATGTAAAAAAATAAAAAGATTAAAGGGTAAATATTACATGTAAAAATGTATTACATCTTAAAATAATGATATTTTTTGACAATATAAGATAGTTTATTTCTTGAAAATGTCAAAAAACATAAAAATTAAGTATATTTTATTTCAGATAGACTTTTATGATTTTGTAAAAATAAAAAAGAGGTTGTGTTATGTTAATATAATTTCAAGTCAAATGTAGTGATAGCATGATTTTGTTTATAAAATCGTGCATGCCAAGGTCATACGATTTATCCAAATTTTTTAAAAGTTACATTATTTTCGTAATTTGAGAAGTAAATCACTTCTTGTCGGTAAAAAAAACCCATGGTTTTCACACATTTTAGTGCGTGGTCAATCTTATATATTGTTGAAAACATTTATTTTTAAGGTTTTGTTTAGTACTTATGATGTGGGAGGGTGGTTGAAGTAAATGAAGTTTGAAGTTTGAAGTGTGAGGGTCATAAATAAAAGGGTAAATAATGGTAAGAAAATGGCAATGTGTAATGTGCGTGCATGTAGACATATATATATTTGAATGGGTTTAGGCGTGGGACGTAAAAGAAAAAAATAAAAAGATGATTTTTAATGGCATCGCGAGGACCTCGCTCCGGCATTATTTAAATCCTAGTGACAAATGTGTATGCCGCGTGGGCCTTTTTTTATACCTTCCTTATTAACAAATATAAATTTTCTTTTAAGGATCAACATTGAAGCTCTAGGGTTAGGTGAGAACGACAATCTCACACTTCCATCATAATTAAAACATACTTAAAATAAAATAAAATAAAATAAAAAGTGTGATTTCTACAGTTGCAGATATATGCATGCTTAAAATAACAACAACAACAGGTTTCCACTTTCTTATCTCCTTCCAGTTATTGTGTCAAGGTTACAACTTGTTAGTGTGTGAGACACGTGATGTTTTTTTTTTTCTATCTTATTTGTTTTCATGATCGACTACTAGTCCTTTTATTATAGAATTAAGTCTTAGTCCACTATAAATTTTGATATTCAATTAGTTTATCTTCATTTTTTATTAATTAATTTCACTTATGTAAGAGTTTTCACAACTACCAATGTTCCAGATAATCAGAGTATGTTTAATTATTCAAAGGATTATGAATTTATAAAAAAGTTATATATTTAAACGAGCTTAGTTCCCTTCATATATATATATATAAAGATCTCCTTCAATAACTATTTTTTTATATAATAATCATTTATTGATATGATTTCATATATTGGATTTCTCATGCACCCATTATCATGTCCTATTCAATTTTCATGTTTGATGTCTTTAGGATGATAGAATGTCTTGGAGATCTCACATAAATTATTATAATACTAATTTATAATATATAAGTGAAAAAAAAATCATACATAATTGAATCGATTTTATATGGTTGATGTAGGTTTAAATTCTACCATTGTGATATGGTATGAGACTCATTTTTTGGTAAAAGTCCTTATTAAGTATAGAAAAATCTAATTAGTTAAGAAGGAGGGTTGAATTGGCTTTTTCAAAAATTTTAGTTCTTTTTAAACTTGTAAAAACACCTTGTTTGAATCAGAACAACCAAGAAGTCAGTATGCAATCATTGTTGGACCATGTACTTTCAATCGATTAAAAATATAGTTAACAGGCTAATTTCATTCAACAAATAATCAACTAGCCTAATCAGTATTGGAAAATTGAACTATTGGAAAATTCTACAGAAACACAAATTTGATGATTAACTAAAAACCAATATTAGCAACTAATCAAGATTGATTACAATCAGCTATACCAATAGAAATACACCTTCAGATTGTCAAATCACTCAAAAACCATACAAAGATTATTAAAACCAGATTTCTTGAATTTTTATATCAAAAATCAAGTAGAGAGAGAGATTCAAACACGAGCTAAATTTTTTTTAAATTGGTTCACTCAAAACTAAACTACATCAAGTTTATTAAGGCAACCTGAGCTTGACTTGCATTATTTTAAAAGATTTACACAATTCAATAAGATTACACTTCTAAAATATGCAAAACAAACACCAAGACTCTTGAATCCCACAAGAGTCTCAACTAAGAACAATAAGATCTCACTTGCAGACATAGAAAATCACCATGCAACACCTAGAAACTTGAGAAAGATCAAATATGGATGATTACTCTCCCTAACCAACCCAACCTCTTTCTCCAAGTATCTAAACCAAGCAAAAAAATGATCCAAGAAATTCAAAGATTCTTCATGAATAGCTGCACATTTGTATAATCTAGAGAGAGACAGAGCATTTTCCAAAGATTTAAAGTGATTTTGTGCTCAAAATTAACAATTGTTACACCTCTCTCTGAACACCAAATTATATAGACAGTTGGTTAGCAAGCAACTGAATTAACTTTAGCTAGCCATTTAATCCGTTAACAATCCATTTGTCTACAGTTAGAGCTCCAATCTTCAATCTTTATGATTTTCAAGTGAAATCTAGATTTAGCACATGCACCAAGCTTGATCAACATGCATATCTTTAAGTCTTCATATCTTCATCAATTAATCATGGCTGCATTGTATCACTATCCACTATCTTCATCATGACAATGCTCCATCAAATCTTCAAACATAAAATAAGTTGTGCTAACAGTCCTGAAACTTAGACTAAAAATTAAGTATTATATATTATTTTTAGGTCCTCTCACACCTATAAAATATTAAATAACTATGTTTGTCAAAATTGATTCTAGCATAAAATATTTCTTAAATTTAATTTAATACTATGCAAAACATATACTTCAATTAAACATATGTTTATTACACCAATAAAATTAGCTAAACCAACTCTAAGTCAACATTAATCATTTTTAACATTTTATAGTAAGTAAAAATATTTGTGTCAAGCTTAATTGATGCAAACTAAAATAAATATAAAGAATAAATAAGATTAGCAATATAATTCCAGTTTAGGTTAATCTTATTTATTTTTAATATTTATGTTTATTTAAGTTAACGTCAGTTAGAACAACACTAATTTTATTTATATATTATTTATTAAGTTATGATCGATCTAAACTAATGTTACTTTAATGTATCTTTAATATTTATTTAAGTTATCACTGGCCAAGCCGAAGGTAATTTACATGTTTTGAATTCATGTGCTTTATGACAACAAATAAAAAATATATATTATTTTTAATTCAAAGGCTCATAGTTAAAGATAACAAATCAATCTTTTCATTCACAGCTTTCCTCGCAATTTTTCTTTCTCTTTTCTAGATAAATTTGATCGCACTCTTCTCCTTAATACACATTCATTTCTTCATCCACAGTCATCTCCTTCACCCATACTCATCTCCTATATTCATACTCATATCTTTTATCAACACCTATCTCTCGTCTACACTTATATCCTTCATTTGCATCCATCTCCTTCATCCACTATAAAAGAATTTTGCCTATATTTTTGTTTTATTTTTGTTTAAGATGAATACATTGTTGTACGAGACACTATTTTCTCAAAATTTTTGTTGTTAGCACTAACCACACTAACACAAACTAAAGTAATATTAAAATTATATTTCTTTCGTTGTTAACTTTAGCTAGCACTAAACTGCTCAAAAATTTGTTTAAAAATTAACAATGAGTCAATATTGACTTAACCTACACTATATAAAGAAAATCTTCAAAATTCGACATTAATGAATTATCGTCCATGATTTTAGAGTTTGCTACATGTGCGACTTAAATTCGACACTATTTTCTAATTAGCATATGCTTTTAATTGTTAGATTTGGTTTTTTACCAATATGAAATGTGTATTTTGTTTTTTTACTATCACTCTTGAGAAGTGTGTTGACTAGAGCCTATTCTAGCGAAGTGTGTTGTTTGTTGGGTCTATTGTTCCACTTGTTATCAAGTTGCTATCAGATCATTCATTAATGTGTAATCCATGCTCGAGATATATATGTCTTCGTGTGTAAGAGTGTGTTGAAAGTCTCACATCAATTAGAAATAAAGTCAATTTACAATATATAAAATGAGTTAAAACCTTAACTTTATAAACCAATTTTGTAAGGTCGAGTTAGGTTTAAAGAACATTTCTCAACATAGAGTTTGGTCGCAATGTTTCAACAATTTATTATTTATAACATGAAGACTTTGTGTACTTGTTTTGGAAAAATAATGTATACTCAAGATATTCCAAGATATATTTGTTGGTGCAAATATTCATATATTGACAATATATGTGACTAAATCTTGATAGTTTGATTATGTCATGATATTCCTTAATATCATATATTTACAAAATATTTGGTATATCAAGAAAGGTATCACATTATTGTTATTATTTTGCTAATTATCATATATATTGTAAGTTGTTATATTTATTGATATTACTTGATCTTCTGATGATAATAACAAACATCATAAGGCCTAACAACCCTATAAATACACATTGTATTTCACCAAAAACACACAAAATTCTCATACTCGTTACTCTATTCTCATAGATCCTAAAGTCTTTTGTAGGTGGATCTTCCCTTGTATTCCCGTCCTTAGGAGTATTCATCAGGAGTCATCAAGCCACTTAGATCTTGCCACTTGCACAAAAGTCCACGTTCTGAATCTCGATACAAGAACATTTGGCACCCACTGTGGGGCTGATAACAAGGTTCTCAGACGAACCATCGGTCCCCTTAATCCCTCCATTGGGGATGGACAATTATTCCCCTTAGATCTCGACTGAGGCTTATGTTCCTATTGTGCCTAATAGTCTCTCATCGCTTAAAAATCGAGGCATAAGATCATTTAAATACTCCTTCCTCATTTCACCTTCTGTAACGTCTTTTAAAAATAAAACCGTGACGTGAGAGAACACACACTCCAAAACATACAATACCTCATATACATAATGATCCATTGGGAATGATCCATCATTCCCAAAAAAAAAAAAATAGTATAAACTAATATGTTTGTTGTTATCATATATTACATCAGTTTTCTACTCCTTAATGCCTTTAAAACATTTGCAAAAGCCTTGGTAAACCTATTTAAAAACCATGAAATGACCTACTCTAAACATTTAATATGCTTTATTGCGAAAAAATTAAAGCAGATTTTAAAGCATATCTATCAATACTTCTTGATGCGTAAAATAATATACAATAATGACATATATTAAAATATTTACTCTTTCCATTATTTGCATCTCTAAGTTAACTCAATAGTATTAAATGTAATAAGTTCACAATTTATATAATATTAATGAATAAATTAATAATTTAATTTATCTTTTCATTAAATTTTTCGATCAAATATAATAATTATTTTAGAACTCAAACTTACTAGAATTAATGGATTTTTGTTTGGATTAACCATGCATGCGACTTTGTAATCATATTTCATATAATGTTTTAGGACCTTATGTTTCGAAATCAAATTGCTGTTACAATGTAATATGAAAATATTCTATCATCCGTATTGTTGAAACTTTTTTAAGTAACAGATCAAGGTCAACATACACAGTAACCAAGAACCTTGTCAAATTAATAATTTAATCAAACAATAAATGGTAAAAAGAGTATGATAATGGATTGGATTTTTTTATTTAAAATTGGTAAGATAATGTATTGGATCTTGGACTATATATTAAAAGAGTATGATATTTTTATATATTAAAAAAGTAAAACCATATATTTACAAAAACCATAGTAAATGTAGCTTGGGCAAATTGCTTGAGGGTAGAGAGTAGAATGACATTAAGGAGTGGAGAGGCCGAGGCCCAAATGACGTAACAGTAGTTTGAGGATTTCTTCTTGCAGTCCCCTTTTCTTTTCCTGCACCCCCATAAAATCTTTTATTCCCATCTCATATCTAAATAAAATATATTAAAAATTCCTAATATTTTTTCCTCTTTCTTCACATTGAAGTCCCTCTTGACCTTCATGCTGTCATCTCCATCATCATCAACAATTTTATCTTCAAATAATTATTTTTGGATTGACAAATCTAGAATACACTTCTGGATCCGATAATACATACCAATCTGGAACTAAATTTTTGGATTGATCAATTTTGCATGTATTATTGAATTCGGGAGTGTAAATCGGAATTAGAGCCGTCAAAATGGGTTATAACCCACGAGCCAACCCGGCTCATCACGGGTTCGGATTGGGTTGGGTTGAAAAAAAATTACAAATTTCAGTATGGATTAAAATTGAACCCAACCCGTTAACAACCCAGCTCATTCGGGTTGAACCCGTGATGAGCTGGGTTGGCTTACCAACCTGCCAATAAATTTTAAATATTAAAATAATATATATATATATATATATATTAATATGTTATATATGTATTATATATACTAGCGAACACACAGGCGCTATCGCGCCTGTGTATTCGCATTTTTGAATTTTCAAGAAAGTTAAGATCAACAATAAATATATAATTTTTAAAATAGTTACTAAATATAAAATTATAAAAAAATAAGATATATAAAAAAAATTTAAATGATGATTTAAGACAAAAGAGATTTGTAGAAAAATGATTAAAAGTAAATTATTTATAAAATAAATAATTTTTAAAATAACTAAAGGTAAAATGGGTATTATGAAATGTGGACACAAAAAGAGGAATCCCCTTTATTGTTATAGAATAGATAGATAGATATAGATAGATATATATATATATATATATATATATATATATATATATATATATATTTTATTTTTATATATATATATATATTTATATATATTTAT
>Ga0214542_1002633_pt1 | contig 37014 bp, 15 predicted proteins | sample CNSS1metaG_FD_160096 | JGI IMG/M metagenome (GOLD analysis project Ga0214542, IMG submission 160096) | Root nodule microbial communities from cowpea collected in UCLA plant growth center, Los Angeles, California, USA - CNSS1 | ecosystem: Host-associated > Plants > Roots > Nodule | place: USA...
TTAATTAAACATTCAAACTATTCAAATATAATTAAGCAACATTCTAGCATTTAAAAATATGAAATTGTGAACAAATATAATAGGAGTAGTAAATAATTATTAAAAAAATAAAAAATTAAAAAAAATTAAAAAAAAATTGTAAAAAAATGTTGGTGGGTTAAGTGAGCCAACTCACCTTCAACCCGGCTCGAACCCGTTTAACCCGTGGGTTAAGTGAGCCGGGTTGAGTTCAACCCACTTTTGAAAAATTTGAATTTTTCTCAACCCAACCCGGCTCGAACCCGTGGTGAGCCGGGTTGGCTCACAGGTTGAAACCCATTTTGACATCTCTAGTTATTGTCGTGAAAAAAGACATGCGGTAGTTTTGTAAATGAATGCATTTTTAACAATAATTTTAACGGTTATCGTTAAAAGTAATAATTTTAAAAGGTAACAACAATTATTACTTATAAAATCATGATTATGTCAAAGTGACACGGGTTGGCTCACCATGAGCCGGGTTGAAAATGAATAAAAATTCAACCCGACTCATTTTATGGTGAGTCAAAAAATTTGCAATCTGACTAAACCCACAACGGGTTGATGGGTTAAGTGAGTTGACTCACCAACCCACATAAAAAAATTATTTATGTATTTATTTTTAAGTATTTAAATATTTAAATAATTTTTTAAGCAACCCATGATATAACAATCATAGTAAACTCAAGAACTAATGTTTTCATCATGCTCACCACCAATATATGATGAATTGTTTCCAAGAAAGTGTCCATATAGTCCAAGAAAACATGGTTAATATTACACATTTTCCGTCAAGCTATTCAACAAAATATAAATAAAAAAACTACATGTTTTTGTCATGCTAATTTAGAAAAAAATGTTTATAAGACGGTTGCTTGATTAATTTACTATAAAGATTATAGTTAAAGATTAAAGTACCAACATATATAACTTGACAATCAAATTAATTAAACATTCAAACTATTCAAATATTATTGAGCACATTCTAGCATTTAAAAATATGAAATTGTGAACATATATAATTAGTAGTAGTAAATAATTATTAAAAAAAATTGTAAAAAAAATGTTGGTAGGTTAAGTGGGTCAACCCACCCTCAACCCGTTTAAAAACATAATAATATAGGATTGTTATTATGTGAATCCAAATTAAAACTGTATTACTAAAGTTGTTAACATAAAAAATATAAATTATTGTTATCATAAAAGTACTATTACAAGAAAATTCTTAAATAATGACCAATTTTAGTAACCAAAAATAGGTTAGAGACAAATTTCCTAATTAGAGACAAATTATTTTGGTAGTCAAAACCTTGGTAGCTAATATTACTGGCCAATTTAGAAACTAATTATTTTGATAGTCAAATCTTGGTAGCTAATGTTAGTGAACAATTTAGAAATAATTCGTAATAAAGACTATTTTACTTATCAATTTAAAGACCAATTATAATTTTTTGGAACTATTTTAGTTGTCAATAATTTTTAGTTTTTAGATTGGTACCTAAATTGGTCACTATATAGTGACTAATTATTTGTTGTCACAAAAATTGGTCATTATTCAAATATTTTTTTGTAGTGTATTATAATTTTATAAATTAGATACTTCATTGATAAGTATCAGTAAAGTATCTTAAAGTATCGGGCACGAATACGTGACCCAAGTTGAAGTATCGGTGCATCATAGGCCACTACCAATTGTCATGTTCTTGTTTAGGAACTAGTCAAAATGCCTAAAATTAAGAATGGGAATGTGAGCCGACCCACCTTGTTTTGGTTTGCATCGCATTTGGTCTGCACCACATTTGGCCTACAAAAAACAGGTCGGAATGGTTCGTCCCACATAAGAAATACAAGCTAATCTCTATGACACATATCACATAACATTTGGCCTATGACCCGCGTAAGATTTTAATAAATTTGTTTTTAGTTAATTAAATTAGTATAAATAATATTTTCTATGTCCATTTCTTAAAATAAGTAATATTCATAACTATATAGTTTATAATTTTTAAGTATAAGACTATTGAAAATGAAAATTCCTTTGAACTGATCTGAAACAAGAAAATAAATATGAATGAGGGAGCTAGTTTTGGATGGATTGGATGCGAATGAAAGAGCTACTTTTGGATGGACTAGAAAAGAAACGTGAATGAACAAGTTGCTTTGAAGAAATACACATACATATTGTGTTGGTGTTGCTAGATTTTAAGAATTTAAGTTAATGCGAGCTACGAGTTATGCGAGGCGAGCCTAAGCGGACCATTAGGTCAAAATACTCAATCCATCTCACACTTTTTCTTGTGAACTACAAACTAACTCGCATGGTCCACCCTGTATTGTCTTCTCTACTTAAAACAAACATAATAGTAAGGTCTTTTATTATAATTTTGTTTAAAACTTAATTTTTGAAACTTTTTTTCTTGGAGGCCTAAAACAACTAAAAGAAAATTGATTTTTTTTTTGAAAGCCTAAAAGGAAGACTTTACCTGTTTGGCCTTGAGCCGACCCTGCTCTTGTTGCATCACTATTTGTATTGTTTCCGCTCATTATTTGAACGTGTAGGCTACCTATAACCTATATCTATGTTTTATTTTTAAATGTTTTTTTATTGATGTTATGTTACGATTATCTACAAGCCTATTATTTATCATATAGTATAGTTACAAATTGTAGTCTTTTAAGGTATTTTTTTACTATGCCTTGATATACTAGGATTGATTAAGTAAGTGTAGTTTAAAATCCAAAATAAGCGAAGCCATTTTCCTTACATTAATGACCGTCGCACCTTTTGTTGCCACCATTCGCATTACTTTGTTTTCAAATCCATCTTATATTAAACCAGTCTAAGAGATAATTCAACCAAGTCTATTCTTGCCTTTAAGTTCAATATTAAAAAAAGATTTATTTTACAAAACCTTGTAATTTTGTCCTTTCAATTGTTTTTTTAATAGTTCCCTTAAGTTGGTTTTGGTTATAACTTATAACATATGACTAAAAGGTTTTGAAATTCAAATAATTATACTTGGCGTAATGTTGGCCGGGTCCCACAGCCACATGAATATTCGCCGACAAAACTAGATTTGCCTTTCAAACTATTGCCAAAAAGACAAATATTAATTATTAGATAACAGCTCTAGATTTTTCATTTCCTAAATTCGAACTTCCGTTACGATTTCAAATTTTTCCAAAATCAATGACCTAGATTTCTCTAACAAAAAAAACAACTTGTGGATTTCCTCGCATGCATGCTATTAAATAGGGACCAATGCAAAATTCATAAAACTCTTCAAGAACCGTATTGCATAAAAGTTACAACCATAACCAATAAAACCTCATATATCTTAATTCGTAATACTAAAATCAGTTGCATTAAATATTATAAAAAAAAATCTTCATTCTTCATTTGGAACTAGATTTACTCTTCTATAAAAATCTAAAAAGTTATAAGTACTATAATTAAATATATATATATATATATATATATATATATATATATATATATATATATGTGAGTTACGTATATCTTCATATCTTGAAATCTTGATTTCCACTTTTCTAACTTTAAGAGTTACGTATATCTTCATATCTTGATTAAGTGTATATCTATCTTATATGGACCGACTTACTATGAATTAGGTTAAAAAAAGTTAACTAAATTTATTTTTGTTTATAAATTTTATAACTTGGTTCGATCTATTATAAGTTAATGAGTTATTTGAGTTGACCCAATTAAACATGTATTTTGTTCAACTTATTTTATATATTGGTTTAATTAATCGTAAGGTACCCAGTTTGGTACTAGAGTGTTAAATTGGTACCCACTTTTAAAAAAGTGTCAATTGCATCCCAACTTTTAAAAATTGCTTCAATTAGGTCCCTTTCAGACAGAGTTGACTAATGCCGTTAGTCAACGTGCCACGTGTCAATCTGTGGTTTTTTTGATTTTTTTTTAAAAAAATTTTAATTTTTTTTAATTTTTTTATTTTTTAAAAAAATAAAATAAAAATGCCACGTGTCAAGTCCCTGTGTGTGACACGTGGCATTGTCAGTGCCACGTGGCATTGTAATGCCACGTGTCAGTGTCACTATCAGATGTCATTGTGATGATTTCGATTTAGTCCCCATTTATGTTTTTTCGTTTCAATTTAGTACCTACTTATGTGTATTTGATTCAATTTTGACCTAATAATTTTTAATAATTAAAATATTTTTTAATAAAATTAAAAGTAATTAAGTATAAAAGTTTAAAAAAAATTAAGTATTTGATATTTATATTAAAATTTAGTGGTAAAAGTCATTTTAGTACTTATAAATAGCATAACATTCATACAAATAATAAATTTGGTATGAAATTGAGAGAAACATTATAAATATTAGTACTTAATTTTGTAAAAATATTTATACTTAATTATTTTTAATCTTATAAAAAATGGATTACAAAAATATTTTAATTATTAAAAACAATGGGACAAAATTGAATCAGATACACATACTTATGTACTAAATTGAAACAAAAAGACATATGTGGGGACCAAATCGAAATCAACACAATGACATCTAATAGTGACACTGACACGTGGCATTACAATGCCACGTGGAACTGACAATGCCACGTGTCACACACAGGGACTTGACACGTGGCATTTTTATTTTATTTTTTTAAAAAATTAAAAAATAAAAAAAAAATTAAATTTTTTTTTAAAAAAAATCAAAAAAACCACAGATTGACACGTGATACGTGTACTTTTTAAAATTGATCTCTCTGGAAAAATTGATGAAAGATACAATTAAATTCAGATTCTTAAGAAAAATTAAACATTGAAATTTAAACCTAATTTAATCCTACATAAGCAATTTATAACATGGGGTTATTGTATTTTATTTGGACACTTTTTACTATACGTGGGACTTTGGGTTTTTTTTTTTCGATTATCAAAGAAAAATTATTTACAACTTCTCCGGGAGTAAGATTCGGATAGATGGTTGTTGATGTTATATACCTAGAACATGAATTTCCATGAGAAACTTTACGAGAACCTGCTACCATAATCTGTGTGTATAAGCATTCGTCATGTAGTTGTCCCTTTTCTATTCCAGATGTAAATTAAAAGTACACCGCAGTTTGTAGCATATATGCCACTTGAACTTGTGATTCAAATGAAAATGAAAAAAGGTACACAAGAATTGTTGAACAAAATTGTGAACCACGATGAAGCCTGAAAGATATGGAATACAAGCTATGCTAGCTAATGAGAAATCTCTAGATTTTCATTCGTTTGTTTGTTTCACTTTTTGTTCAAAACCATATCCAACAATGAATCTATACATTATGGGTTTATTCATTGACTATTATTTATTTTAAACAAAGCATGTTCATAATTTTCTTCGTTTAGTTGAACCAATATAATAAAAAAGCCAAATCCCTTTCCAATTTCTCCTGGTCTAGGACCACTACCAGAATGTACTTAAATATATATATATATATATATATATATATATATATATATATATATATATATATATATATATATATATATATTAACAAACCCTATTTTCAATGGTCAATGCTAAATTATGTAACTAGCATAAATTTTCTAAAAGGTTATCTAACTTTTTAATATTGAGAGAAAGAATATTTGTATGTCAATATGTAAATACACTACGAATCATGTTTAACTATATGTTTAAATAAAATTACTTCAATTACATAAAGTGGAAAATTCTTTTTATAAAAAATTGTATTGAAGTATTGAAATAAGTGCGAAAGTTTTTATTTTATTTTACTGTATTAAATGATATTAGTTAACAAACATATACCAAAGAGGAAAGTACAAATTTTGTTTATTTATTATTATGTTAGCATTATGAACTTTAACATATCAATTATGGCAACATTTCAAAGCTCACAAATCATTTGTCAGCAAATAAAAATTTACTAAATAATGAGAAAAGGAGAGCTCATCGAGCAAAAAATCTTCGTACAAATTCTTTGGCTGGGCGAAAAAATCCTAATTTTGCGGACAAAATGTTCTTCAAACACAAAAACTCATGTACAACGACATAATTGCACTAATAACAATTAATTAAAATAGAAAAAAAAACAAAATAAGATAATTTCTAAAGATCAAATGCATAAATACTCAAATTTAAAATGAAAAACACGAACAACACACATTCAAAAATTTTATGATTTTCTTTATATAATAGAAAAATAAGATAGATGAAGAATTTCAAACTAGAACCTTACTCTAGATAGATACCAAAATGATATTTGGTATCTAAGAAAAAATTCAAACTAAAACCTTGCTCTGAATACCAAAATGATATTTGGTATTTAAGAAAAAAAATCAAACAAAACCTAGCCTAGATACCAAATTTATCACTATTACAATTTTTCATATTTTTCAAAAGTTTTGTGTAAATTTTCTCTAAAAATTTGTAAGAAATATTTATAGAAAATCTCTCAAAATAAGAAAGATTATAGATATGATTATGCATGTATGTGACTAACTCAAATAAGTATAATGGAGTTGATAATGGATCATAAGTTTGTGAATTTTTAGTATTGAGGTACTCATGATTAAAAAGTATTTTAACTTGAGGAAGAACATCACTTATAGAAATGGCTCACATTTAAGGGGGAAATCATTAGTGTTCAAGTATAAATTGATTGTTCACATTATGTAGAAATGACATGGTGTATCAAATCGTTTATAAAATTTTTACTTCCTTTTAATACTTTTATTTGTTTTTTTATCATGTAGAATATTATTTTAATAATTTTTTTATATAATTATTTTATTTTCCAACTCATTCACAAATTTAATTTTATCACCGCAATTGTACGAAGATATTTCATGTTCTATAATATCATAATTTAATTTCATTGTCACTAAATTCAAAATATGAAAAATCTATGTCAAAATTCGAATTATTATTAGTTTAATATTTTTTCTATGTGTGACTTCAAGTAGTGTATTATGATCTTTATTATTGTATATAAAAAGGGATTTCATTATAATTTAGAGAAAAGATATAAAGAGACATTTCAAATATTTTTAAAATTGAACATTTGTATTCTTTTTATAATTTTTTTAAAACTATCTCTTAACTTTATCAACTTTACTTCATTAACATTTTCAAAATTAATGAATGTCTTGGTTTTTATGAAATTTTATTTATCTATAATTACATAACCGTTTATATAATTCTTTCACCTTTATTCAATTGTTATTTGGTACTCTGATTTAAAATTTATACAATTATCATTTATTTCTAAATATTTGACATTGAATATGTTCTTTCAATATTGATTATTTGATAATATCATGTAAATAGTAAAAAAGCGAGGGTATGGGCACAAGTACATGTATATGAACTTTTACTTCAGAGATAACTATTAGATCAATCTCTATGGATATTCTCTGAACTTGTCCTTGTTTTAATGAGAAATTCTCGCATTGATTGGTAGAGATATGAATATAGATAATACCCATTTTTTTAATTGGGTAAGGGGACAAAGACGAGTATATACATATTTGTCTTGTCCCTCTTTCCATACTCATCCCAATAACCATCTCCATTTTCATCTAATTTTCATTTAAATTACTAAAATATTAAAATTTTATTAGATAACTTAAAAAACTTTTATATATATAAATAAGTTTTTTAGGTTATCTAATAAACTTTCAATATTTTAGTAATTTATATATATATATATATATATATATATATATATATATATATATATATATATATATATATTTTTTTTTTTTTATTTTTTTTTTTTTCTTTTTTTTTTTTTTATATATATATATATATATATATATATATATATATATATATATATATATATATATATATATATATTACTCTCTTAATATTTAGTTTCCTAACTTCTTCCATTTTTGCTATACACACTTTTTCCTCCTCCTCTCTCTTTCTCTCTCTTATTGTTTGGCTCGTTCTATATTCATTAAATTCATTCACATCTCCAAGGTACTTTCCCTCTTATCATAATATTGATTACACATTTTTTGTCGTTGTATAATTATGTTAAAATAGTGTATTATAATTTTAGTGAATCAAATAGTTTTAGATCTCATATTTGATTTGATTATTTCCACCCCTTTCTAGTATTTTTCTTTATTATTTTTTTCACCTAATAGTATTTGAATTTCTCTATTTCAAGTGTTTAATAGTATAAACCATTAATTTACAAGGTAATTTAAAATAACTTATATTTATTCTTTGGTCCTTAATTTTTTTTTTCATTTGTAAAACTTTTTGTTTTGCTAAAAAAATTATTATCTCTTAATGATTCAACTAGTTCGATATCTGAAAAGTTTTCTCAAATCTCCAATGTACTTTGTTAGTTATATAAGATTATGATATATCTTAGATAAATATCTTATCTTTATCTTTTATCTTTAGTTACTTTGTTATTATATTCCTTATTTGTATTTTGGGCTTAGCCCATATTTCTTCTATTATAACTACAATACCCCATGTGTATTTTCTACACAAGGGAGACTAATATCATATATAGTTTTCACTATATTAAACATGGTATCTAGGGCATAAGGTCCTTTAGAAAAATTTTCATTGTCCCTGCCCACTGCAATTGTCGTCGTCCACCACTGTCACCATCACCAGAGCATCAATTTCAACCGGTGATCACATGGTTCTTCTTGTCTCGACCATGTGACCACAACGCCTTTTAGATCATCGCCATCAGAGTCTAGATGCGCTCCCACGCGTTGATCAAAGTTCAATGTCGCTGTCCTTTGTATCCGTGCATGGCGTCGCATGTGTCTTCGCCTCTAACGTCAAACACCTTCATTGGACTTGTTGGGACCTTCTCTCTCTGGATCTGGACTTGTTGCATTGATTTTTCCTCTTTTGATTTTTCGTTCACGGCTTCTTCCTTTGTTGCTCTTATGACCTTTTTTTTTTGTCACTAGCACGTCTGACCCGTCCATATATAATAACTATGTCAATGTGCATTTGACTATTGATAAATTATGTGCCACTAATTATGTGACTTGGGCATCAAACGTTAAACTTTGTCTTAAGAGTCAGGGGTATGTTAATCATATTATGAGCTAAACCTCTATATTCATCAGTCATTGTAACAGAAGGTAATGTATTTAGAGAGGATAAAGAGAAAAACAAAGATTTGTTACTAGTAATGTGATTTGTGGCTCCTAAGTCAAGAACCCAAAAACCAAGAGAAGAAGATTGAGTCAGACCAACCAAAGATGTACTTATGCATGCTACATATGTAGTGGAACTAGAAAGTTGTTGATCCTTATACCATTTAAGAAATTTACTAAAAATAACAGATTCATCGGTGATATCGGATTAAGGAGAATCCCCAATAAATGATTGTGAGGGAGGATTCGTCTTAACAACAACAGATCGAATAGGATGACTATGTAATGAATAACACTTGCAATCTTGTTGCCTAGCATGCCACATCATGTTAAGATGTCAATGTAGAGGAATCGTAAACAGAAACAGATGTATCATTGATGGATTTACTTGGTACATGCAAAAGAGTGGAACAAGTAAAAGTCAAAATGGGTACAACAGGTGAACCCAAAATCTGATCATGGACATAAAAATATTTATCAACAAGTCTGTGTAATGCCAATATCATGAAGAACTTTGGTCGTTGCTTTATTTCTTCGACAATAGTAGAGGCAAGAGGTAATAACTCATTAAATTCATGAAAAAGAGCATGAATTTTACCCATATAATCAACCATATAGTTCTGATGTCGAAGAGCAACAACATTGAAAAGATCATGACAATCACCATAAATATGTTGAGTATCATTGGTGTATATTGATTTAGCTTGTTCCTAGATTTCAAAACATGTTTCGTAGGAACAAAAAATGTGTTTTAAAGAAGATTGAAAGGTACCCTTGAGAATAATCAATTTTCAGCCAACAAGAAACTCAAGCGAAATCGATAGCAGTCACGTTCTGAGTAACAAATCTTTGTTCTCCTTTTTATCCTCTCTGGATCCTTTATTGTTTGTTAAAATCATTGATGGATCTAGAGTTTTATCTTATGGTATTGGGACTGTTAACCTTTTTTTCCTTTTTTATACATTGATAATGTTCTTTATGTCCCTAGGTCTCCTTTTAACTTGTTATCTATTAGTCGTCTAACTCGTTCTCTTGATTATGTTATTTCTTTTACAAAAGATTTTATTTGTTTACAAGATCAGAGTTCGAGACATGTGGCGTAGTAATGGAGCCTCCATCTCTTCTTCATGCTCAGTTAGGTCATCATAGTTTTGCTAAATTGCAACAACTTCTTCCCAGTTTGTCCAATTTATTTAGCTTGTTGTGTGAGTTATGTCAATTAGGAAAACGAAGTCATAGTTCTTTTCCTTGTAGTGTCTCACAACGTACTTTGTCACCTTTTGCATTAGTTCACTCTAACACTTAGGGACCTAGTTATGTTAAGTCTAATTTATATTTTCAATATTTTGTTACTTTTAAATGAAAAATTGATCTAAGTTGTTTCCTATATTTCAAACCTTTTATAATGAAATTAAAACTTAGTTTGGGATTCTATTTGAACTTTGTGAAGTGATAATGGTCATGAGTTCCTTTCCCATTCTTTTCAACATTTTATGGCTTTTCATGGTGTTCTTTATGAAACTTTATGTGTTTACACACCTCAACAAATGGGGTGACTGAGCGTAACAATAAAGATATTGTTGAAACAACTCGCACACTTTTAATTCATGGTAGGGTTCCTCAACATTTTTAGGGTGATGTTATTCCTAATGTACATTATCTTATTAATCACTTGTCATCTTCAATTTTAATCAAAAAAATTCCTTATTCTTTTTTATTTCCTCATAAACCTCTACATCCATTACCTCTTAAAGTTTTTGGATCTACATTTTTTGCTTATAATTTTAATTCTGATCTTGACAAGTTATCTCCTAGATCACACAAATTTATTTTTTTAGGATTTACTCTATCACAAAAAAAGATACAATTGTTTTTCTTTTTCTCTTAACTGCTATTTTGTGTTTGCAGATATCACCTTCAATGAGTTTCCTTTTTACTTTTAGGGTCCTTCTTCTGATGTGTCTTTATCTACTATAGTCAATATTCCTATTATTTGTGCTCCTATAGTTGTCAAATTCTCCTCCTCCACCACTAAGTGACTTAATTCAAGTGCCAACTACTTTGTTTACTCTGACTCTAACAATTGACTCTGATCTTCCAATTGTCCTTTGAAAAGTATTTGTTCTACTCATAATCCCTTTCCACATTATATTGCTTATCGTAGGTTATATTCACCTTTTTATACTTGTCTTTGTCTATTTCTTCTATGACCATTCCAAAATTTTTCAGTGATGTCTTAGCCCATCCTGGTTGGTATCAAGCCATGATAGATGAACTCAATGGAACTTGGGAGCTTGTCCCATTATCGTACGGGAAATCTGTTGTTGGTTGCAGGTGGGCTCCTTCCAATTCTCTTGCTTCATTACACTTTGACTCATTGCTTTTGCGCTTTCTTGCCTTTCACTTATTATAATGGCTTCCTCATCTGATTAACGTGTTTTGCTTACCCCTTTTCGTTTTGCTTTTAATGAAAAGGACGAACATTTATATTCTCCCATTCTTGGCAAGGAAAAAGAGTCTCAGCATTTGTGAGACACATGTACTCATTTATTACTCCGTAGGTGACTTTTCTTATGTTTTTGGTGGCCTTATTCGATCTAACCCATTGCCTCATATTTTAAAAGATTTCACTCGACCCACTTTATCGCTTATGATTAAACAACATTCAAAAATTTGACTCTACTATTCCAGTTCTACTTTCTTCAACATTTACCATGTTGCACCTCCCCATTAGAAAACACCTTACTTTAAGTGGTTGGATACAATTAGTGCCACATATAAGGCTCATTGGAAGAAGATTGGTATTTATGACTTCATCCAACTTTCTTAGTGCGACCTTTTTGTTCTTAACTTAGGAATGCTTGTTGTTGTTCACCTATGGAATAAAGACTTTAAGCCATGGAGCTTCCCATGTGGGCCTTATGTACCAACCCTTCCCATACTCTTAGTCGTTGCTACTATTACAAGTCTTAAACCCACAGAAAGCACGTATCACCATTCCGCTTTCCCTCATGATGTCAAGATGGAAGATGACGTACGTTTAGATAAGAAAGCCTACGTCAACTTTCTTGCCAACCACTTTATTGATGACAATGAAGTAGGAGTTTCTCTGGAAGAGCATGTAGCCTTCCTCTTTTATTGGTTGTGTACCCACGTTTCTTGCTGTAGATCGATTCAAACTTCCTTGAAGTTTTTCAACCCTTCTTACCTCCTTCATATTGGTTCTCCGTATATTTGTTTGTTATACTTGTTCGTGTATATACCTCGCTTTCTAAAGTTGTTGATGTGTTAGGTTCACTAACAGGGAAATCTTTCTCGTCCTTTCTAGTTTATCCAGTTGTGGATGACATCCATTTTTGAGTTTTTAATTCCTCTTAATCTTGATTGTCCCACTTTCCATCCTCTTCTTAAAGGTGTAAAGTTGGCCCAATGTTACCCTTCAATGATAGGTAAAGGAAACCCTCGTTCTTACCATATTTACTCAAAGTTTTTATTGGTTAAACCTCCTTTAGATCACACTCCTACTTCTTTCCTCAAACCAATCAATGATAATTGTTGCGTTATTGTGCCTTCATGGTTCACTGCTCGATCCCCAATTCATACTCCCGGTGCATAATATTATTTTATCGAAGTTTGGAGCAAGTATCTTACTTGGGACATTCTAATGTTAGGTTCCGATTAAAAGGATGTTAAGTTTCATCCTTATCATCCTCAGTTCTTTTCCCGTCAATTCAGTTTAAATTAAGACGTTCTTTATCCTCGACTCCAACGTGTTACTAATCCCTCTTTTTCTTCCAATAAAAATATTTTGCTTCAGAAGTTACAAAGGGTTCTACCCAAATCTCCCTTATGTTTTTCCCTCTTAATTTTGAAGATAATTATTATTGTACTCTACGCTTTTTCGAATGGTGGTCCCAATGCTCTTTCAAAAATCACCAACCTTTTGAAGTTTTCAAATAGAAGCTAATTTGGAACATTGTTGATTCATTGCAGGTTACTCTTAGGAAGAATAGAGGTACATACTCATTCTGTCTCGATATTTTAAAATTTAAGAATTATCACCATGTTTTGTATAACTCATTAGAGCTTAAACACACTTTTATCAAAATTGTATATGCCCTTCGAGAAAAAGTAGATAAAAATTGATCAATTTTTAAAATTCAGAACCCTAAAGGAAAAACTCCTTTCGAATGATATTGCCTTAAACACCTTCCTAATTTTCCATCCACCTCTCTTGGTGTTGTTAAATATCTTACTCATCCTAAATGGGCGTCCGAACTCAGATCTAACATAAAAAATATTTTCTCGTAAATCTCCAAACAAAGATGTCACCTTTCTGCACTATCTTATTTTCCTTACCTTAACCTTACAAATACTTTATTACCTCCTTGGTTGACTCTTATTGATCGAGTAAGCATTTTTGCTTGATCGATCTATGATGAGTACATGAGAGGGATAAGGTTCCACTATACCAATTTTACCAATTCGATTGCCATCTTTGGACATTATCTTTGGGAAAACTTCTAACCAGCTTGTACATTTTTTGCACTCTCAAGGCCTTTCACTTCCAAGCCTTCCCGTCAACCTACTTATTCTTCTAGTGCCATTGATGCATAAGTTCCAACTACTCCACCCCAATTGGAAAAGAAAAGAAAAATGATCCCCTATAAAACCTTAAAGGTGAAACTTCTTTCATCTTTTCTACTTTGTTTAGGCCATCCTTTCATTGGATAAATTGACATAAATTTCCATTTACAGATGACCAAATCTTCTTGTGTCAGTTAGACAAGCACACCGGTTGTAACTCTTGAAGAATCTATTGAGGAGGAGGATGAAGTAACCAAGTTGAGATGCTCTCACTTTGTATATTCCTTATCTTTTATGTTTCTTTTATTCTATTATTTGATTTTTCACATGTTCTTAGTCATTTTTTGTAGGCTATTCCTTTTACTTCATCTTCACCCACTTAGATTCCTGCCCCTTATGTTTGGGTTGCAATTTCAACTATTGAGCTTGTCTGAATCTAATCCTTCTTGAGGTAACTAACATCAGCCTCGTCATTGCTTTTGGCTTAAATTTTATCTCATTGACTCCTAATGGAAGAGGCTCCAATGCACACTTATCTGAATTGTAGAATTGGTGATGGATAATAAGTCTGAAAGCGAAAGCGACATGATCGAAGGTTTTGATGTGTTTGGTGAGTGGATTGAAGTTGTGTTTCTTAAGAAATTTTTAACCAACTCTCGAGGAAAGGTCTAGGAAGGGACTTTAGAAGAAAGATTATCTTAATGAACTCATTAAAAAGAGAGAGCTACAATTTTTCCAGAGTTTCTCTATATCAACTCTAAGTTATTTTTACAAGGTTGTGCCCTCCTATTTATAGGCTTAAGGGCTGACGAAAAACCCAGCAAAAGAGAGAGAGAAATTTGAAATATGAAAAAGGCTCCAAAACAAGCATGTTTCAAGTGTGATTGACAAACTGGTCACTCATGATTTCCACATTGCCACGTGTGTAAAATGCAAGATAGATCTTTCCAAGCAATTGTTCTATGGTTTCTAAGGGCACAAGCTAGCCTAAATACATCCCTAATCCGCTTGCCAAATGATCGAGGTCGTACCCAACCAAATTAAACAGTTAAAATATGGGACTTAGGAATTAACCTAAGGTCATCTCCTAGTGACCATTGTTTTCAATCAAAGTTTTCCAGATTCAAACACAACAAAGGGAAAGGGGGTGACAGATTCAAGTTAATTGACAAAATGTTAACAACAGATTAAATGAAACGAAATAGTGATTAAAATGTATTGAATGGATTCAAATACAATTCTACTTATCATAGCCAACCAAATTAACACCTTTGTTCACTCTTAATCCACTAGAGAATAACCCACTAAGAAAAAGTTACAAACTAGTTTCAACACGCAATTAAGCAATGCATATATCCATGAATTCGTGACAGTCAAGCTACATACATTAAGCATGAACATAACCCAACCCAAACACATGCACTTAATTTGTAAATTAAGCATAAACTTAATAACCACATACACTACACGAATTCAAGATAAAGAAATGGCAGAAATTGCAAAACCAACACAACCTCAAAGTTTCATTGCATTTTTCATTAAGGAGTCAATACACAAAATTTAGCAAGCCATGGAAATGGAGCAATAAAACATAGATGAACAAAAATGCCTCATGGAGAATAATCAAGAACACAAATAACCAAAACAAAACATCAAACCCTAAGTTGGGTCATATGGAAACGTAAATTCATGAGCAAAACGAGATTTATAAAGCTTTCATGGAACAAAAATGGTTGTTGTAACATAGAAAACGAAAACCCCATAGATGGGTGTTGTTCTAGGTCACTACAAATTAGAAAACAAAATGCCCAAGCTACTAAATGTGCAGAAAATGTAAACCCAACAATGGTTGTTGTCAATAGCACATAAAAACATGAGAAAATAGTGCTAAAACATCAAAACTTGGGTGGCACCTCCATGGATCACCACACAAAGCTCAAAAATGTGAAAATGGAATATGAGGAAGAAGGTGGAGGTTGCCCACACGAAAATGAGACCTAAACTCGTGGTCACGTTATTCTATCACTCAATATTTACAAAAATGGCACTAAGGGTTGCATAATTACAAAAATGTCACTATAAGTCTAAAATGCTAACTCAATCACTTGAATGACATGGAAATGATGTGGAAGCTCTTTTCATCTTAAGATTAATGTCCAAGCTCCAAAATTTCTTAACAAAAATATCTACAAAATAATTAGAAATGAAAATTAGACCAATTAATGCCAAATTAATCAAAATTCGGAATAATGATCCAATGAAGCCCAATTGATGAAAATGCACTAACAATAGACAATTAAGCAAGAAAAAACCATCAAGATGGGCACAAAAAGACAATGGAATAAGGGAAAGTAATGACTCATCACCATGACGTGGTTACTCAATGAGCCAATTATCAAAGGCAAAAACCTACTTTATTGAACGTGTACTAGATTAATCGATTTAGTTGGCTCATAATTGATTAAACTGGACAAGTTCGTATACTAAGTGCCTAAAATACACAACCTAAAATTTATTCTATGCTATGGAGCCAAAATACAATGCACAAATGAAAAGGTGTTCTACTTGGTCCAAATACAAAGCCTAATATAAACCTATTTAACATCGAACAAAACAAAGAAATAAGATGGAGCCATGGCACTGATCGATGTTGCAGCTCCTTGGATGGGTTTCTATAAACTCCTTTCTTACTTTTTTGCCCAAAAGGTTCAAGAAACTGTACGTCTCCCATAACCCATTACTAATGTACCCCTTACTAAAGTAATCATACACCCTAGTGAGCATTTTAGTGATCGTACCATTGAGCATCCTGAAGATAATACCACTAGGGTTGCTGAGAAAAATAAGGATGTTGCTAATGAAGAAGAAGCTGAAGACGATAACAATGTTGATGCTATTGAGAAGGACATCGATATTGAAATAATTGACGTCGACACAACGAATGAAATTAATATAACTATAGCAACTTCTACTGATGTTTACCGAATTGGTACAAGTATTATCGATGCTTCTTTTGATGATCTTATCAAAAATCTCTTCACATTCTCTAGTTTGTACAAACTCCTCAGCTTTTGTGATAAACCTTCGCTAGTTCTTGCCCTTCACCACCATCAACTAATCCTAGAATGGCCTAATTCATTAATGATTTCCAAGCTTTCATGTATGTAGGGCCTCTCGAGGATATCTTGGAAACAAAAACGTGTTTCAATATCTTGTTAATCGGCCGAACAATTAAATGACCAAGCCTTATTTACTAGTGAATTTGATGCTAAAATCACTGTTATTGTTGAACTTAGTAACGAAGCTCGATCAACCCACAAATAAAGGTGCCTCTTGTCTGTTGAACTTGTGAAAACTAAATATTTGAAGGTTAGCAAGTTAATTATATAAATACCAATAAGTTCAAGTTTGAGGTGATCAAGGTTGAGCAAACTCTCGACCCATCACTTCTCCCTATGCTATTTACTCAACAAGGGGCAGTCACCAAGCAAATTGTCAACCTTCAAGCACAAATGTAGAAGATCATGGAAGATATAATCAATATTCATACTACCAAAATTGCCCTCGATGATGAAGCTACATGGCTAACGTTAAAATTGAAGGGGACTGCTCGATCCCTTCAAACCTTTCTAATCTCTTTGCTCGACCAAGAAGATCGAGAGGTTGCTCCAACAATCTCGTTGTCTTTGTCCAAGATGCACTTTTATTTGTATGTATTTATTTCCCATTTCCTTGTTTTAATTTATGTTGCTTCTATATGGAGAATATTCTTTTAGATACTTCCCATTAACTGAGATACGTGATTGTCCACCGAAATAATTAACAATTACATAAGTGTTTCTTGATAATACTTTAAGAATGTCAAATTGACCATCCCAACTAGGGTACAACTTACCAAAGTGCCTTGATTTATTTTCCAAAGGCAAAATTACTTTCCATACTAAGTCACCTTCTTAAAATGCTTTCTTTTTCAACCTCTTATTATCTGATCGGGCAATATTTGATTTGTGAAGCAACATTTGTTCAAATGCATGTAGTTTTCTCTCATCTAAGTCAATCAATTCATCATATGTTGTGTCCCAATAATCAAATCGAGGTAAATCATTTTGCCTTTGAACTCTTGTAGTGATAGAAGACTACCCTTTGAAAAAACATAAGAACTTTGTGGAGGAACCATTGTAATTCAAAGGACCTATGACAAGGTCAAGGACCAAAAGCTTGGAAGAATATATCTCTTTGAAGCTCATGATGCTCCATGAAACTTGAAGTTTAGAGGACATGAAAATCATGGCTTGGAGCATACTTATATAATAGGTTTAGGCAATTAAAAGTATTTGTAATTTTCTTTTAGTTTTAAAAAAATTATAACTTTCATTGGGCGACGAGTCGTGTAACATCTCAGCTGGATATTACTAATTTAAATAAAATAAAGTAGAAATAAATACAAACTCGCATTTATTCTTATTGTCTTTCCTAAAACCGCAGGAAATTTTAAACATTTATTAAACTCATTCAATTCCAATAATCCATATTAGTTCATATTCCAGTAAAAATACGGTTTACAAAAATCTGAAAATAAAATGATAGTAACTTCCATAAAAAGTTTCCCACCCTAGCCCCTCTCCGGCTCTATGCCTCTCCGACATCACCTGGAACATCATCTGCTCCCTTGTGAAAAGTTACACGATCATCACCGAACACACACAAAAAGGGTGAGCTCATAACAATACAAATATACAATTAATAAAAATAGAGATTCACCCCAAACTACTTTAATTCATCCAAATTGCTTAATCTTAACAATCGATACTCGAGGATTTCATATCATCATCTCATTATACAAATGAAACTACTAATCCATTTACCCATACAATTAATAAACAATGGACCAAGGATATATCATGATTTCACGAACCTGCCCGCTCGTGGTCCAACCTCTACGAACCTGTCCGCTCCTAGTCCAACTCTACAGACTTCCCCGCCCGTAGTCCAACACACGTGATCTAATAGCTACGAACCTCTCCACTCATATCCTCACACGAGAGCAACATAATATGAACCTCCTCGCTCATATTATCATGTGTTCATCACCAGTCATGAACCTACCCGCTCATGACACTATGAAGCATCTCCTGGTCAATTCCACATCTCAACATATCAAAACGAAATTAAGAAAAACACACTGCACTATACAAGGTACATACTCAAGCTAGTCTTAGGGACAATGCTTCCACGAACTTGTCCGCTCGTGGTCCAACTCTACAAACCTCCATGCTCGTAGTCCAACTCTACAGACCTCCCCGCCCGTAGTCCAACACGCGTGATCCATCCAGCTATGAACCTCCCCGCTTGCAGCATTTCTCAAGTGTGAGTACAGAACATACGACCCTCCCCGCTCGCATCCTTACACGAAAGTATCCTTAATATGAACCTCTCATCTCATATTAATCATGCATTCCAACACCAATCACGAACCTACTCGCTCGTGATATGATCAAACATATTCAAGACCATGACAACATAACAAGCCATGCAAAATGCTACAAAACAACACACTGCTCGTGCGCTATCACCTAGCGTTGCCTAGGCGCCGCCAGGCGAAGTTGCGTTGCAGACCGCCTAGCGGTCCCAACACCCTATCGAAAACCACACTTCACAGGACCCCCCTCTATTTGTAGGTATCGCCTGGCAGCCACTCTGCACCGGCAAACACTACAATAGTAACGCAAATTTATTGGTTTAAGCACTGTAGAATCAGTTCTAATATATCAATGATAACAGACCCGCATCCAAAATACCAATACACAGGTGTATAATGCAACATGACTCAAACTTGGAAGATTACATCTCATACACATTAATCTCATATAGATATTCATATGTATTCACCAATTCAACCCATGCCAACACTGGAATTTAACTACAAGTTAATCTTACTCACAGAGACTCTAAAACAACAACCATTTGAATTGAAAACAACAACAACATTGCATTTAGAACAACAGTAACATTCCTATAAAAAAACAATAGCAGCTACATTGCAAATAAACAAACAGCAACAACAAGAATTATATTTCATCAGAGGCAGCACTGTATTCACCAAACCTTTAAAGGAAATTAACTTTTACAATCTATGTATTACTTAAATATTTAATGCAACACTTTTTCTTTTTTTTATTAAAATAATATATCTTTTTCCTATATAACTTATTACTATCACCTCTAATTTTCATTTGAAGATACCAAAGGTCACGTCAATCTCCCTTACTCCCAAACATATTATAAAAAAACAATTGCCAAATGCTACATTTCCACTTCATGAATAAAAAACTACCTTGTGCATTGCCATAACAACAAGAACAAAACCCAACAACGCACTTTGGCATTATATGGCAACCAACATTTACTATAAATTCTCTTTCTATTCCAACTAGTATAAACAATTAAAACACAATTTATAATAAAGAAAGTTACCGTATCCAACCAAATGAATTTTTATCCCAAATAAAATATTATTTTATATTGTCAAGATTATATTATATATATATATATATATATATATATATATATATATATATATATATATATATATATATATTCTAGCCAAATATAAACAACTTAGATTTAATTACTGTTGTAAACCGTACACCAACGTAAAGTCTTGTATAACTCATATACAACTTAAGATCCTTAAACTCCATAAGAATATAATATTAAATATAACATTTTGAATGAAATTGAACGTGAATAAAGGTGCCAGATAACCTCCTGCCATCCTATTTATAAAATCCAAAACTGTTATGAACTTATCATTTCTTATAATATAAAATAAAACCAAACGTAGTTATAGTTATAAAATGAAAGCCATTTTATTAAAGAAAGTTTCACATGCTCAAAACATAAATCATGATTTGGCCTGATAAATATATTTTAAAACCCTTGTTATTTGACGTCCATAAAAAAAACTCAAACATCTAAATGTTAAGTTTCATCCAAGTAAACTCCCACATGGAACCAAATAAAATAATGGTATTTAGTATTATTTTGAACCAGTCTAGAATTTAAAGAAGAACATCTTTACAAAATTATTGCAAATATCAAAACAAAACTTCACCACATTTGGAAAACTTGACTAAGTGCTAAGTTGTGCTAGTTCATATTTAAACCTCAATTTTAGTGTAATATCAACACATAACATTAAGCAAAACACCCACACAACCCATTCATCTGCTACTCTAACAAACAAATGTTAAAATTACATACACATATTCAACCATGATGCCAAAAATTCTTTAACTGGTTAACTCATAATTTTTCTAATCTCCCAATTAAATCAATTTTTGTAATTCATCAACACACTTAAACACCTATTCATCCACCGAAACTTTAATTCCAAACCTCCAATTAATCCTCAGATTCCATTCATATACCAAAAATCAACAACTTAAAAGTTTAATTTCTCAAACTACTTCTCCCATATTCAATCCTAAATTCAACCTTTAACATCATTCGTCATAAATCATATCAAAATCACATAAACTCTAAACACATAAATCTTTCTAATACAATAACAACCTTACCTCCAAAAAATCAAAAGAAAATCATAAGATAACACATACTCACATAAAAACATAAGATCTAGTTAGCTCCCCTTACCTGATATCCTTGCTCCAAAAGCCCTTCTCGAATTTCCTTCATGATCCAAAATGGTTACAACCCTTGCCTCTAACACCTAAAAAGGCATTATTTTGTGCTAGCCAAGGTTCAAACTCTCATCCACCAAATTACCAAGCATGTACACAACCAACAAGTCATTTCATATTTCTTAACATTTTATTCACTTCTCTAATTATGACACCATGTCAGGTGTTCATGCATGCACACAAAATAATTAAACAATTAAAATCTCCCATTAATGGAATACACAAGACTCGAATCCAAGTTCTCTCAACATCACTCCACACGCTCAACCACTTGAGCTACAATTACTCATTGTCATAACTCTATGCATTACTTACTATAAAGATCCCTCTAAATGAATTTATGTTAAATAAAAATTTATTTATTTATTTATTTATTTTATTTCCTTGGGTCTTACAAGTCGTTGATGGCCGATGAGTAGCTGGGCAAGTGCCACTCACTGGGCGACGAATATGTGTCTGCAGTTTATGTTTTTAGTTATTTTTGCGACCCAATGTCTTTGGGCTTTCTTTCAAGGTTTCTGGAGTTTCTTATTGTTTGTGTCTATATATACTGGCACCAAAAATAGATGAAGACACCTTTGATGGTCATTATATGAAATTGGTTTTCATTAATAAAGGATTCTCTTGGCCCTTGTTTTAGAACACCAATTCTTATCAAAGACTCAAATATGTGTGGTGAATCTTCCTTGACTTATCAATATGCTAGATTGTAGCATGCCCATCCTTGTTTAATTGTTTGTTCTACTCTGATTTTCTTTGTTTATTTACATAATGAATCCAAATTCAGAAATGATTGTACTCTTTTCTAGATAGGATCCTATCATATAGACTGCAAATTTATATATGCATAAAAATTACATCATGTCTATAAATCGATCTATAAGGTGAAGTATCCTAACGACGATGAAGGTTTGCCAAGTGATTCATGTTGAATCAACACAATTTCTAGGTTTCTACTAAGCACCGCCTAGCGGCAATGAATACCCTCCAGGCGACACACACTGAATATGTTAGTTTTCTCTGTTTTATGGATTCTGTGATATTGCGAGTGTTTGTCAAGTTTCTTATGTATGTCTAAATGATGACGTTATTGATTTTTGGAAATATCCACGTATGGATGGTGATTTTGATGATTTGATGCTTACAAAACTATGTGGGTGCAAAATGAGTTAGGAAGGAATGTCAAATAAGATTTTGGGTTCCAATTATAGTTATTTGGTAATTGTATGACTTAATTGAAGGTGTGTGCATGTTGGAAACTGAATTGAGAGTGAGTTGTGCTATTGGATGACTAGATCACAATGAGGGGGAAACTTTAAGGTGTGTTCCTTTGTGTAGATGGATATGGGGGAGAGTGTGAAGATGGATTTGTGTAGATTTAGGTGGATGGATATTTGTGTTTTTTTGAGTGGATTTAGAGAGTAAAGTGAGTGAATTTGGAGATAATTTTTATGAAATTTAGTGAAAGATTTGATTGATGTGATAGATAAAATTATATGTTAAAATAGATATATTTATTAAGTTACCATAATACCCTTGTGTAAAAAAAGAGAATGATTTTGTAATTTGATGTTATAAAAATAATTATAATTAATTAATAAGAAATAAAAAAAATATTAAAATTATATAAAATTTTAAAATAAAAAAAAATTAAATTTTTATGAATGTAAAAGAAATTATATAATTAAATTTTTTTAAAAAATTGTATAATTAAATTTTTTTTAAAAATTATATAATTAAATTTTAAACTAAAGTTAAATAATGTTAAAAAAAAGTTAAAAAAATTTTTAAAAAAATTGAAAAGAAGTCAAGAAAAAGGTAAAGAAAAAAAAGAAAAAAGAAAACCAACGGTGTCGTAACCAGTGTCGCCCCTTTGAAAAACAAGGCACCGGTTACGTAACCGGTGCCATCACTCTCTCACTCACCTCAACACCGGTGCCCACACCGGTGCCATCCAACCCCAACACCACAGCACCTCACCACCATTGCAAGACACCGTGCCTCGCTCACCACCCTCACCTGCCAGTGCCATCCACTCACCACCCCAACACCTGACATGCCCCCTGCAACACCACTCACAACACCGGTACCCACATCGGTGCCTTCCCATCCTCCACTGCATGTGAAATGAAAAGTGAGGACAATTACGGTAATGTGCTCGTATTACTCCCTAATCTGCTAATTCTATGGTGGATGAAAAAAATTGGGTATCCCTCAAATCCGCACTCGCTTATCCGTTTAAATCCATACAATTGAACATTTCAATGTTCATCAATCCGCGCTCGCTAATTTGTTTGAACAGTGTAATCAGTGCAAGCGAACAAGCCCTTAGGGTTCTCGCACACAGGAAAATCTGGGTTTTTACCCAGAACCTGAAGCACCGCCTGATGGCAAGCTATGTGCCACCAGGCGACAACCAGTGACTTGTAGTTTTGTGGCTGGTTGTGCGAGGGGCGAACTGGGAATGTCTTTGGGGTTTAATGGGAATCATGCATGTAGTAATAGGATAAAACTAGAAGAATCATATTGTTGTGGTTTCCACACACTAAGAGGGTGGAAAGTTATGAGTAACATGACTTGAAAATGAGAGTTTGACGGTAGGAAATAATGCATGTGCATTTTTGGTAAAATTAGAGGAGTTGGTATGATTTATGATATTTTGTAGTGACTGTTTATGTATCTTTGTCCACAAGCGGGACTATTCTTTCCTAGTTTAAGTGCAAATTCTAAGGGGTGATTGCATAAATACCTAAACGTATAAATCATTGGAATATACTTATATTAGGTGACTTAGAAAATGTGCCATGATGTAATATAAGAATACATACTATAATAGTGGAATGTTGTTGTTGTCAATTATTATGAGCATGGGTCCTTTCTTATCAAAGTTAAATTATTGGCATATTTTAATTGAAGATATTATATGAATTGATATATGAGGATGATAGTATAAGTTAGGGTGTATTGTAATTCTAGATTGTTTTGTGCAATTTGGATGTGTTGCCTAAGGTGTTTGAGGTGTAAAAACCTGATTTGGGGGTGCTAAACCAACAGTTGCCACGCTACTAGTATAGCGTCTAGCGAAAAAGGGGAGGTCGCCATGCGATAGAAGGAACCATGGAAGCCCTTGGAATGCGCAGCGCCTGGCGGTGAGGAGGGTTCCGCCAAGCGAGCCAAGATAGTGACCACTGGAACGCGTGGCGCCTGGTGGCATGTGGTGCCAGCCAGGCGGTCTAGAGTGAGGTTTCACCTGACGACATTGGAGTTGCGCCTGACAATTATGCGTGTAAGTGGAGTTGCATTGGAGGATTTTATAAAACTTTACTCTTCGTAAACATCAATCATTTATGTGAAACAAAATTCTGCAAACTCTTTTTCAATAATTTTTTTTCCTACTTATTGATATCCTTAAGATTATTATTTTAATTTTTTTAATATTAGTTTTATAGTCTATATAATATATTTTAGTATGTTAAAACTAAAAAATATGAGAGAAACATTTATATATATATATATATATATATATATATATATATTATGACTTAAATTGATTAACTTAAACTATATCCAAAACTCTTAACCCAAAGTCATTATTAATAAAATATTGATAGAATGAGAGAGAAACAAATATTTAACATGTGTCGTAGATAATAACATTTAGTTATATGTTTAAATTAAAGTCAATGATATTATGACTCCCATTTTTTTATTCTCATCTTTTACTTCCTGACATGACTTAGTGTGAACCATTGATTAATGTACCACTATCTTTTCCTTTGAAAGAATCAATGACCTACACTAAACAATGTCAAGGAGTAAAGGATGAGAGTCAAAAATGGGAGTCGTAGTATAATTTTCCTTAAATTAATAACAAACACACAAAATGATAAGGAAATTATATTTTGTCTACCAAATTATTACAACTTTTTTACTACATGAGTTGGTAACCCCCGTGGCATCTATTTTTTGTTTTTCATATTCTTTAAAGTCCACGCTAGTAACACCAGGGGAGGGAGAAAGGCGGATTCTCTCGAAATCCTTCTTCTTTCTCTTTTCTCATTCCCCATGTTCTTGTTTCTCTTTTTCGCCTTCTATTGGTGGCACCCAAAGTGTATTGTTCGTGTTTAGGAACCTAGCCTACTTAAGGATTTCATTTTCTTAGCCCCTTCTCCGCAATCCCTTTAATCCTTTATGTGAAACAAAGAGCTTTTATAGTTATCTGACTTGTGAAAGAGATGTCTTCTTCATTGAATTGGTTATCGTGAAAATGGAGTCTTTTATTGTGCGTGGTTATCGCATATTGGAAGGTTTTTGTTGTTATGTCTGTCTTTGCCTTTGGTTCTTCTTCCGTTGATGCCATAATGCCATTTATAGGAAAATTTCTCGCATAGTGTTGGAACTACAGTTTGATCAAATTTTTATTTTTCTTAGTTTTTGGGTTTGTTTTTTTGTTATTCTTTTTGTTGGTTGATTGTGTTTATTTCAGGATTTGTTGATAGTGAACCTAATTTTGTGTGTGAAACCTAACTACTATGTTGTGCACAGTTTGTATGTTTACATTGTTTTTTTGTGCTTAAAATTTCCTTTGTGCGACCCATTTGTACCTGCCTTACTTATATTAAGTGTTCACCTGACTTGTAGATTTTACACAATGATAATCAGATATTTTACACAAAGTTTATGTTAAAGTGAATAACTTTACCCAATCATTGGAAATTTGAACACACATTTGTACTTGACTAAACATGGTTTGCCTTATTGTGTTTTAAGGTTGTGTGCAGTAGGTGAGCCTTATGTTGTATATAGTATGTGTTTTTACACTATACCATGAGCTTGAAATTGTCTATAGCTGACTCATTTCTGCATTTTTTCTCACCTGGCTTAGATTAAGTGTTGACCCAACTTATATTCGGTGTTCACTTGACTTGTACATTTTGCATAATTATAATCATATATTTTACACAAATTTTCTCAAGTGAATAACTTTACCCAATCATTGCAAATTGCTTACACAATTGTAATTAACCATACATGGTTTGCCTTATTTGGTTTTAGGTTGTGTGTAGTATGTGTGCCTTATGTTGTGTGCAATATGTGTTTTTACACTATATTTACGAGCTTTAAATTTCTGTGGTTGACACATTCTACATTTGTGTTCACCTAACTTAGATTAAGTGTTGACCTGACATATATTAAGTACTCACATGGCTTGTACATTTTGCACACTGATTATTGGATATTTTACACATTTTTCACACAATATAATAGGTAATGTTTGTTTACTTAATATGGATTATGTAAAAATATGGGTAACAGTAAAATTAAAAGGTCCATAAAAATATCAGTAACAGTAGAATTTTTATTTTTATTATTATTTTTTAAATTATATTAAAATATTTCCAACAATAGTCAATATGGATTCTATTTTCTTGTTTGATCTCTTTTTAATTTGTCTTGTTTCTTCTTACTTTCTACTCTTTTAAGAGTCCTTTTTGTAGGATTTTAGCATATTACATTCCTTGAATCTCATGTTATCTGTGCGTACCAATTTTTTTCATCCTCATTTCTTATTAGAATGTTTTTTCATTATATTTTTGTTGTTGTTGTTTTTATTTTGTTTTGAATTTGTATTAGAATTAGAAATGTGTTTCTTTTGTCCAGTTTTGTTTTTCGGTACTTTTCGATCTATGGGTTTCGAGAGTTTTTTTGCATATATATTGACGAGGAACTAGAATTTTTCTACAAAACTATTAATTAAATTAGGATTTAGTCTTTTGGTGGAAAATAGGTTAATTTGAGCATAATTCAAAGTTAGGTTTTCTGCGGGAAAATAATTCAAGTTTAGAGGGGAAAAAAACTTACTATCAAGTTGAAAAGAACAATAGTTTTTTTCAATTATTTTTATTAATTATTAATCTTAAAATAAACTCTACAGGTTTGTGAAAAGGTTGAGACTTGAGAAGGAGAAAAATACTTGAGACTTCAAGATACTACAAGTCTACTATAGAGATTACTTTCTTGATAATCAAAACCAGGTGTTACCATTCGTTTTATATTGATGAAGTTATTGAACAATTAAAAGGTCTTCTTTTAGTTTTTTGAAAAGTACAAAGAAAATGAATTTGAAAATGCATTTATTTCTAAGTTTCATGAAAAACGTATTAGACGCATAAAAAAACAATTTGATGAAAATGTTGAGAATGAAACTGTAAAATCTCTTTTCAAGAATCATTAGAATTGATTATTTTTTGTATATTGTTGATAAAGAAATTACCAGACTTTAAAGTAAATTGGAACAATTTAAAATATATGAAAAAAATATATTTTTATTTATTGTTAAAAGATTAAAGTCACTAGATTAGACATCTTTGAAAGAAAAATACTTAAATCTTGAAAAATCTTTAAAACATGATAATTTTTTAAATATTGGTGAATTTGATTTATTTTTCAAATTAAATATAATTATAAATTTAAAAAATGATAAATTGATTGACATTCTTAATTATATAAAAATAATAAATTCTTTTTCAAATAGATATATAACTAACGTTAATAGATTAGTCTCATTATCTATTAATATATATATATATATATATATATATAATATATAATATATATATATATATATATATATATTATATATTTTTTTTTTTGATAAAAGTTACACTTTTTTTGCATTAAATACGACAACTGTTAGCCAATAATTATTTGCATGACGCACACCGACTAAACATCGATTAGAAAGTGACCCAGCTTTCGGTCGGTTTTGCCTTACATGCCCCTCCTTACTTTCTTGCCGTTGACCTAACTATTTAAAAAAAAAAACAATAGTTTATCCTTTTCAATGTTTATTTAAATTTACTAGTGATTTTTTATCCAACATAGTATGTATTTGTCAGAAGACCTCAAAGATAAAACAATTAAAGTTCCTATTTTCGGTTTAATGAAAAGTCTTCAAAAATATTTTTATTACTAATATTTTATTAAATTAATTATAAAATCATGTTTAAATAAAAAAATCTAAAAAAAAATAGTACTAATAAATTTTTACTAAATCAATTATAAAATTATATTTAGAAAAAAACATCAAAAAATTTAGTATTAATATTATTATATTAAATTAATTATAATTTTATATTTAAGAATAAAATTTAATTAAATTATCAGTTTATTAGTGTTAAAATATTTTTTCAATAATTTATAACGTTGTTGTTTAGGATAAAAAAGTTATTATTTATATTTTATTTTTATTTTTATTTTATTCTTTCATCTCCTACAACTTCTCACTACAAAAAACTCTTATAATGATCAATTTTGGTGGTCAACAAGAATATGTTTAGTGATCAATTTCCTAATTAGAAACAAATTCTTTTGGTAGTCAAGTAACTAATGTTAATTACCAATTCAGAAATCAATTTTAATTTTTTAAAACTATTTTAATTATCAATAATTTTTAGTTTATAAATTGGTATCCAAACTGGTAAATATAATGTTTTTTTTTTCACTAAAATTAGTCATTATTCAAAGATTTTCTAGTAGTGTCTCGTCTATTGACTTCACCCATTGTTTCTCCTTGTTTTCTCCTATTCTAGAGTTTCTCTTGAGAGTTTTGACCGATTTCATTTTTGAATCTTATATTGTTTGTGTGTACCAATATTTTTATCTTCATTTCTAGTTATTATGTTTTTCTTTCTATTTCATTTGTTGTTAATTTTATTCTATTTGTTGAATTTCTATTAAGATTATAAATGTATTTTCTTTATCTGGTTTTTGTTTCTTGGTATTTTTTGATTTATGGGTTTCGAGAGTTTTTCTGCATATATTATGATGAAGAACTGAAATTTTGAGTTTTTCTACATATATTTCGATGAAGAATTGAAATTTTGACTTGGATTGAATTGCAGAACTATTAACTAGGTTCGGTTTTAACATTTTGGTAATTTAATAAATAGTTAAATTGAATTGTAGAAAAATTAAATAAAATTAATTACTGACAATTTAATAGTTAATTTTATATAAAATAAAAACTCAAAAAATAATATTTTAAATAAAATGTCAAATTCTTAAGTTTATTTTAAGCATGTCAAACCCGTGAAGAGTCTCTAGTACTAACTTATACACCTTTTTTTATTCCTTTCATTTTACTTCTTTCGATTTCTTTGGATTTTATTTATGCTATGAGTACTTTAATTTATTATTACATCATCGGAATTCTCTTTGATTAATAATTTAAATGACTAATTGAATTAGAATTGATGTAACAAGTTAGTTTAAGTACTCTTTTTTTTCATTAGTAAAAAAGCATGTATGAATATGAAAGTATTTAGAGACTCAACACTATAAAAGTATATCTTTTGATACTTAAGACCTAACCTACTATCTCTAAAAAAAATGGAAGATATTAACTATTTCTAAATGTATAAATAATATCTAAACCATCATTACATAGAACATATATTAAAATAAATTTAGCGCAATCTTCTCATTATATTTGACTAGAATAAATATTATAGGATAAATTAATATTTATCTAATTGAAAATTTAAGATAAATTCATATCTTTGAATATAAAACCTATATTTCATATTTATAACAAATAATTATAATGTTGGGATTAGAAATTCATATATTTGATTTGATAAGTTTAACTTTACATAAATAAATCTTAAGAAATATCTATAGCTATATATACATTTTTTTATGTCTACATTTATTTTTTTATTTTTATCTTTAAATAAAAAAATTTAAACTAAAATAATTATTTTATCAATTTTACTTTTTAGATATATATTTCTTTAAATTTAATATTCTTTTTATTGATTTTTTTAAACTTAATCATTTTTTAATTATAAAATTACATAGTAAATAAAAACTTTTTAACATGAAATTGTAAAAATTATTTAATTTAAATTTATAATTACGATAATAACAACAACAATAATAATATTTATTACATTTTATTATCATTTAAAAAAAGTAAACATATTATCAAGATCACTTCTGCTTCTACTCTCGTTTTAATAGTCGTTTATCACGATAACTATGGTTTTTATATTATCTTATAGTTGTTATCACACAATAAAGTTAAGTTATAAAGTTCTATGTATATTTAGCATATCGATGACCCAGATGTTATTGAAATATTATGTTTTTCTTTACTAGACATCATTTTATATTGGATACTTTTACTTTGATGTTAACAAATTTTTACACACTTTATATCCATTATTATTCTTTAACTTTTTCTTTTTTATAAATATAAAAAATCATTTTTTATGAGTAAAATATTCTTAAAATTAAGTTGTTAAGTAGTGTATCACACGATAAGAAATTATTTCATTAACAATCAATTTTAGTGTCAAAAAGTTATTAGTTATGATAATAACCAATTTAAATATCAATATACATGATTAAAAGTTATTAGTTAATAAATTTGTTGTTATTATTATTATTATTAAAAATTTATAATTCGTTGTTAAATTGGTCACTAATTAATTAGAGACTAATTTAGAAACCAATTCATTTGTAGTAAAACCTTAATAACTAATGTTTAGTGATCAATTTTCATCTGTAACTAAAACCTTGATAGCTAAACTTTAGCAATCAATTTAGGGATTAATTATAAATTTTTATTCATAATATTGACTATTTTATTAACCAACAATTTTTTGTTCTGTAATTTGGTATTTAAATTGGTCATTATAGTGCCTAACAATATTTTATTTAAAAAAATATTTTCCTTTTATATTTTATATAAATCTTTAATATGCAAAAAATAATATTATTTTATTTCAAGGTTTTATTTATATTTATTATATATAAAATAATTTTTTATTATTGAAACAAGCTGTCACATGCTTATTTTCCAAGCATAGTTTGTAATTACCCTTTTAACCTCAACCTCAACTGTCATTGTCCCCGTCATATATATAGATCCCATTTCAACACCCTCGTTTCGTAAAACCTAATAGAGAAGAAAAAAAATGTGTCTAAATCCAAATGTCAAATCCATTTTAAAAGTTCTGAAACCTTCTTAAGTTGCTATTATAAAAGTGAGAGGAAAATACGTTTCCACCTTCATTTAGTTCTAACGAGACATGGAATGTGAAATATTGCCAAATTCTCACACAAAATTATTCATTATAGATAAATTTTTTAATAAAGAAATAGTAAAAAGTATACTTCTATTATATTCAGTATTTTCTTTTATAGACAGAATTAGTGTTTCAAACTACAACTTATAGACGGATATTTTTTTCAAAATATTGTAACCATACGTGCGGGAGAAAATGAAGACTATCACTGTCATGTTTAACTCACGGTATTTATGTTACCTTATCATCCACGAGTGTCGCTAATTGTTGGTGTATATTTATTGAAATTATTTGACATGTGCTGGGCATATATACAAACCTTATTACCCGGTCTTGTTGGATATAGGGTCAATGGTGAAATCATGGTATGGTACAGTAGAAAATTTTAGGTAGTTTGTCTAGTAGAATCTCTTCTCTCTGTTTTTTCTTTCTTTCTTTCTTTATACACAAAACACAAACTCTGAAACGATCGAAATGAACTGAGCCTGTAAAACTTTATCTAACATGAAAAATGACGTTTTCATTGCCTTTTTTCCCATGGCAGTATTCCGCACAGTAGTGATGGAAGTTATGGTAAAATATGAATCGACAAAAATGATGATTCTAGAGATTTCCACTTTAAATTTGATTATAGTTAGATAAAGACCTGTGCCCCCACCATGTTTCTGCCTCTATAAAACCCAAGCTTAACTCAAACGGATCATTCATTGACTTGAAAACCCTTCAAAGCAAACGCATTATTCTTCTTCCACCCATCACATTTCCATAAAAACCAGCAATAGCGGGAACACAGAGAGAGAATTGCTACGTGTGTATGGAGATCATTGTTGTTTTCTTATGCATTTTCCTGTTCTTCTCATACCTTCTTTCTTATCCATTAATAAAGAAGCAGAAGAAACCTCAACACATACCTAAGCCGAAGCTTCCCCCTGGTTCAATGGGTTGGCCTTACATAGGAGAGACCCTTCAACTCTATTCTCAGGACCCTAACATCTTCTTTGCATCTAAGCAAAAAAGGTTCTTAATTGGCCTCATCATAATCATCATTTTTGTTTTCCATTTTAAGCTTTCTCTTGCATGGAGCTTAAACGAACGAACATGGTGGATGTAGTGCTAACTTAGTTTTACAATTTCTTAATTGATCAGATACGGAGAAATCTTTAAGACACACATACTAGGTTGTCCATGCGTGATGTTGGCCAGCCCCGAGGCTGCACGTTTTGTGTTGGTGACTCATGCTCACTTGTTCAAGCCCACATACCCCAAAAGCAAAGAGAAGCTAATAGGCCCTTCTGCATTGTTCTTTCACCAAGGAGAATACCACAGTCGCATCAGGAAGCTGGTGCAAACCTCTCTTTCTCCTGAAACCATTCGAAAACTCATCCCAGACATCGAAACCGAGGTTGTTTCCTCCTTGGAATCGTGGGTTTCCGCTGGACAAGTCATTAACGCTTTCCAAGAAATGAAAAAGGTTGACATGATGTGTTTCGAGTTTGTGAACCTCATTTTGCTGTAGTAAGAGTAGTAGTGGGTCTAGTTTCGGTTTATATCTTGTCTTATTCAATACTTTTATTGCATGGCGTTGAGTTTTGTTTTCATTTGTTGATTCCTTATTAATTTTCTTCTCACTGGGTCCTCCATTATTGTATGGTGATCACGATTTCACAACCTTAACTCTTTCTTCTTTGCAGTTCTCTTTCAATATTGGCATCCTCTCTGTCTTTGGACACTTGGAACGCAAATATAGAGACCAGCTTAAGGAAAACTACTGCATAGTGGAGAAAGGGTACAACTCTTTTCCAAACAGGATACCTGGAACTGCATACTCAAAAGCACTTTTGGTAAGCTATAACTCATGCATTTATCATACACAAATGTTACATGTTACCTGTAAGAAATATTTACATACTTTGTTGCTCTCGACCACGTTTTTTCATTAAAATTTTTACCTCAAAAAGACCAAGTACGGTAACAATCAGACTGACTACTTATTGGTCCACTGACGTACTCTTTTAAACGTGATTTTTGTTGTTGATAGAAATATGTTAAAAATCACAAAATTTCGTGAATCTTTCTTCCTGTTAAGTGGGTTTCAGACACTATTTTGTATTTATCTTTAAGTTTGAGTAGTTTATTAGGAAAAGTGTGATAAACAGTGTGATAGTACTAACTTACTGGTCTGAGAAAATGATTTGATACTTGGGATCAGATCCCGTGTCTGATGAATAATATTTTTTGACATGATTTGAAGGCAAGGAGGAGAATCAGAGAGATTATAAGTGAGATAATCTGCAAGAGAAAGGAGCAGAGATTGGTGGATAAGGATCTGTTAGGCCACTTGCTGAACTACAAGGATGAAAAGGGAGAAACGCCAAGTGACGACCAAATTGCTGATAATGTAATTGGGGTACTATTTGCAGCTCAGGATACTACAGCAAGTGTTCTAACATGGATTCTCAAGTATCTTCATGATGACCAGAAACTTCTTGAAGCAGTAAAAGTAAGACTTGTTTTTTTTTTTTTTCTCCCAAAAAGATTTTGCAGATCCATGTAGGCCACCACAAAAAGTTAGGCTAATTAATGAGTCAACGGAACTGTTTTTGCAGGGAGAGCAAATGGCAGTGTATGAAGCTAATGAAGAAGGGAAGAAGCCATTGACATGGAGTCAGACCAGAAATATGCCAATTACTCATAGGGTATGTATATATGGTACATATAAAATATGATGCAAAACAATTTCTTGTCTTGGTTTGATCTGAATGTATAACTTTGCAGGTAATTTTGGAAAGCCTTAGGATGGCAAGTATCATTTCATTTACTTTTAGGGAAGCTGTGGTTGATGTTGTGTACAAAGGTAAGAATTTGAGACAGAATATTCTTTTACCTGTACATTTATGGGAATTTTAATCCTCAAAACCTTTTACTATTTCCTACGTGATTGCTAAACTGTTGTTTCTTGCAACTGTTAAGGATATCTTATACCCAAGGGTTGGAAAGTCATGCCACTGTTCAGGAACATCCATCATAATCCAGAATTCCACCCTTCTCCTCACAACTTTGACCCTTCAAGGTTTGAGGTACGTCATGCTGCAAATAAATTTGTCTACAACTACTCAAACAAATATAGAACATATATTAATTTCAATTGTATATATGGCTGCAGGTTGCTCCAAAGCCCAATACTTTCATGCCATTTGGCAATGGAGTGCATTCATGTCCAGGAAATGAACTTGCCAAATTGAACATGTTCATTTTGATTCATCATCTAGTAACAAAGTATAGGTAAAAAGTGTTTACATTGTTACTTAAATCTCTGCACTATAATGATGAGAGGATCCAGATTTTCTACCGGATCTTGTAGTATTATTCTCTGATATGTCTTCAAAGCCTTTATATATTTTAAAACATTAAAATTAGTGTTCGTTATTTATATATTTTGAAGACAAAACAGAAAAATTGAGCATTACAGAAAAATTGAGCAGAAAATTAAAATTATGATGAGAGTGCTTAATAGTGACAGTGTTGAATTATTTGGATGACAGGTGGGAGATTGTGGGATATCAGAACGGAATCCAATATAGTCCATTCCCAGTCCCTATGCATGGTCTACCAACAAGATTTTGGAGAAACCAATGGAATCAAAGATGAAATCTTCCTTTATTCATCATATATATTCAACTTTTTGGAATTCCATGCCACCCCAACTTCATATATTGATTCCTCCTCCTTAACCCAAAACAACTTCACCTCCTATTTTAAAGCGAGGACCCAAACATTGGTCTCTTCTTCTTCCAAGTAACATCATGTTTATCCTATTTGTAAATGGTGGCATAGCTCAGTACAATTAATTACTCTCAGTGTGTAACTTGTTCCAATAATAATAAATGTTATCAACTAATGGTAATTTAGTTCATCATCACCTCTTTTCAATGGTCCTATAATATAATATCATATATATAACCTTTTGAACATCAAAAACAAAGTCTAGGATTCCAGACTATTGATTTCGAGGTGTATATATCGTCCCCGTTTTCAAGATTACTCATGGATCTATGGTACAGAGTTTAGCTTGATTGTGTCCTTCCACCTCACTTCTCAAAGAACCGTTGACAAGTTAAACTCTTAAACAAATGGGGCATGAGATCACAAACATAATACTAAAATGGATATTCAACTTGAATAGTGCTTAGAGTGAAGAAAACAAATCTATCACCGATCTTTGATATTGGTTGTGGTAGTAGTGAGAAGGTGTGAGTGTGAAAAAGCCATGTGTTGGTAGTTGATTAGCCGGTTGAAAAAGGAGATGCCCTTGGGTAGAGGGATTGTAAGGGTTTCTAGGGCATGAAGGTTGTTCATGTTTGGTGGTGATGCGGGGACCAAAATCGTACATCAAAATAATTGGACCTTGTGGATTGGATGGAGATTTTCAAGAGTCTGATACTGTGCCTTCTGCATTTCCACAGTGGACCAAAAGTAATTTTCTGAGGGGCACCCTTCATTTTTGTTGTACCAACACCACTAACACTTTCATATACTATTACCAACTACTACTGTCTTTATCACAATTCATATTCCTTTTATGTGTTTCATTCGCACATGATATTTTCTCTCCTACCCTTTTTAATTGTTCAGAGCTATTTATCTAACAAAAAAAAAGTAATTAATAATATAGTAATAAATAGTTCCTGAAGTTGAATCTAAAATTGAAATATGTTTATATCTTAAATTTTGATATATTTTGATTTCTAAATTGTGATACATTTTGAAAGAGAGGAAGTGATTATCTAATAATATGTTATTCAACATAATATTGAAATTCATAATTTGATATGTATGCAAATTAAAAACTGATTGTGGATTGGGACGATGTAAAATATTTTTGTAAGATATATCGATTGCTAGAGTTAATGTAGTATTCACCAGTGCAGGAAGGCTTTTTGGCAGCGGTTATTTTTCATATTCTGCACCGGTTCCCGGACCGAGGCATATTGGGGCGAGGCCAAAGGAGGATAGCCTTTGGCCTCGGTTGCAACCCGAGGCCATAGAGCCCCTCTTCTGCCTCGGTTCCCACGTACCCGAAGCCATAGAGCTCCTCTTCTGCCTCAGTTTTCTGGCCTAACCGAAGCCATTTGTGCTCACGTTTTTACATTTTTAAAAAATTCGTTCACGTTTTGGCCTCGGTTCGCGTAGTACCCGAGGCCATATGTCAATTTTAGGCCTCGGTTGGAGTAGTACCCGAGGCCATATGTCACTTTTATGGCCTCGGTTGGGGTATTACCCGAGGCCATATGTCACCTTTTTGCCTCGGTTCTGGTATGAACCGAGGCCTAATATGTTTTTTTTTAATGCGATTTCTGTTTTGGTGTTATTCCCACATTTAAACCTGCAAATTTTATTCAACACCCAGCACAGACCAGAATAGAGCAGAACAAGATATTTTATAATGCATCCACAATTCAA
>Ga0214542_1002634_pt1 | contig 37009 bp, 13 predicted proteins | sample CNSS1metaG_FD_160096 | JGI IMG/M metagenome (GOLD analysis project Ga0214542, IMG submission 160096) | Root nodule microbial communities from cowpea collected in UCLA plant growth center, Los Angeles, California, USA - CNSS1 | ecosystem: Host-associated > Plants > Roots > Nodule | place: USA...
CGTGTACAAATCGAGCCATTGGTATTTGAGAGAACAAATATGAATATATGTATGTTAGTGGTGTTTGAGAGAAGAGGGAAGAGAGAATTGTATTTATAGGTTGAGAAATGTTGTGAAAGGTGAGAGTAGGTCTTACTTTTCGAACCAAAACGTGTCTTTGGCTGTAGCCTGCAGTGATAGATGCTGCTTCAAGCAAACGGACTTTGAAATATTCGTCTTCATTAGGATCTGTGTTAGGCTCTGACTTGTTATATGTTAAAAGTGTTTTGAAACTGTATACGTTGGATTGGATGGAAAACTATGACTATCCGCGGCAACAGCCACTTGTGCTGACGGAGAACTTTTCTATTTTGACAGTTTCATTTGGCAAATAGGGTTTGCCATAAATGAGAGCCAGCAATAGCTTTCCCATTGTTTTATTCTTGGAATTACGATAGCTTACCAACCAATAATACTTTACATCCATTCTATATTTGTTTATCCTTTATTTCTTTTCAGAAATGTTTACCCTTTATTCTTACTCTTTTCTCCGATTATAGACCAATGACAACTTCACAATTTCTTTAATCCAATATTTTATTATACAAAATAATTGACAAATGAATTTATATAGAAAATATGGTATAAAGAAAAGTTTTCCCTTTTTTTATTATTACACTATCCTTAAAACATATCGTTATCTAGTTATTAGAGCGTAAAAATATTATTTTCTAATTATAATTAATTAGATCAATAGTTCAAATTTATATGTAGAATGTATATCATATTTTCTCTATGATTTGCTTATAATTAAATATAACTATTAAAATTCTCGTAGGAACAAAAAGCTTATAGTAAAAAAAGTCCAAGACCAAAACAATAATAAAAATCGAAATAGTTAGTTAAGGACGATTGTCAAGTTGAGTGAGTCTGAATTGAGTATTAAGTTGAGACCATTTATGTTGAACGTCAATCCAAATCAGGTCAAAGAATTTAGTTGAGTTGATCCAGGTCGAGATTGAATGTTGGTCGAGTCGAATAATCTAGTTGAGTCGGGTCGAATTAAAGGTCGAACTTGGTTGAGTAGGATCGAAGGTCGAGGCAAGTTAGCCTGAGTGAAGGTCGACCAATCTAGCATGGGGAGAAGGTTGAGTTGAGTTAGCTTGGATCGAAGATCAAACTAAGACAACCTAGTCTAAAATTCGAGTCAAGTCAGCTGGGCTAAAGAATTAAGTCAAGCTAGAGTGGGCCAGAAAATCAAGTCAAGCTAGAGCGGGCCAAAGAAAGAGTCGAGATTGCTCAGACTGAATGTCAAGTCAAGTTAGTAAGGGCTGAAGTTCAACTTGAGTCTACTAAGGCAAACTTGGTAGACCCAAGTAGACCCATGTCAAAGCTTGACTCAAATTGGTTTGGCCGAACAATCAAGTCAAGTCAGCCAAGGCTAAGGTCAAAGTGAGTGGGTTGAGCAACCTAGGTCAAGTCAAGCCGGTTAGGATTGAAGGTCAACTCTAGTTAGCCTAACTGTTGTTGATCTGAGTTGGCCAAGTTGAAAACCAAGCCTAGTGAGTTCAGTCGAAGGTTGAGCTGAGTTGGTTCGACTAAAGGTCGAGTTGAGTCGATTTGGTCGGAAAGTTCAATCGAGTTGGTCTGGGTCGAAGGACAACCCAAGTTGGCATGGCTGAAGAATCATGTCGAGATGGCTTGAGCCAAAGGTCGAGTAGAGCCAATTAGGGACAAAGGTCGAGACAAGTTGACCTAGGTGAAAGTTGAGCGAAGGTCGACTTGAGTCGGCTTGGGTCAAAAGTCAAATCAAGTTGACGAGTTGAATATGTGAGTTGAGTTGGCTTGAGCCGAAGGTTGAGTCGAGTTGACTTGGGCTGAAGGTTGAACCAAGTCGATCAAGGTCGATGATATTGAAGGTTAACCTGAATTTGCTTAAGCGTAAGTCGACCTGGGCGAAGCTTAACCTAAGTCTCCTAAGCCAAAGGTAAACTTAAGTAAGTTAGGTAGAAGAATCAACTTGAGTTAGTTGGATTGAACAATCAAGTTAAGTCCACCTAGGCCTAAGGTGAAGTCGAGTTGGCCTAGGTCGAATGACTCAAGTCGAAGGTTGAGTTGAGTTGGTTTGGGTCGAAGGTTGATTTGAGTCAACTTGGATCGAAGGTTGACCTAAGTTAACCCAAGTTGAAGGTTTACTTAAGTCAGCTTAAGTTAAAGTTTGACTCAAGTAAGCCAATACTGAAGATTTGACCCTTTAATTGGGGGTGAGTCGACTGGACCTTCAACCTCAGTGGATTTATCTCGACCTTCGGTCAAAATTGACTAGATTTGACCTTCAACACATGTTAAGTCGATTTGACCTTCGATCCTAGTTGAATATTTTATATATAAAAGTTAATAAAAATCTTGTAGTGAAGTCAAACTCACTTTAGCGCTAACCTTAACCAACTTGAAGATGGAACTTTTATATTATTTTTATTATTTAAAATATTTTTCTTAAAATTTATAATTTTAATTCACTTACCCAAACAATTCACATAAATGAATTATTCTATATTAAATTGCCTCATCTACACACTATGAAGGTTCCGGAGTTTGAAGGGTGGGTGAGTTAATTAAACCGGGCTTGAAGTTTGGTTTGGGCCTCAGGTGCATGTTGAAGATCGGAAAGCCCATGGTTGCATTTAAGTATTCAGCGAGCAAATAAAATGAAGTGGGATCCATCAGCGTCACCACAACATCTGGGCATCGCATAAACGTGCGATGCTGATTCTCGTATGACACATCCTCACGATTGTCACGGAGGGAAAGAGAGGCGAGAGAAGTGTGTCTCTGAATACTGAAAAATTTGACCATGTCTGCAGCCGTGGTAGGCTCCAAACCACCTTTGATCACCTTCAAGTCTACTTGCAGAGCCACATTTGCCGCCAATTTCACCTCCATTAAGTTCCCCGCTACTCCTCTCTCCTCCAATCTTCTCTTCTTCAGGCTCACTCACACTGCTTCTTCCAACCGAACCACAACCTTCCGTGGCTTCAAGCGCTTTTCCCCTGTCATGGAGTGGCAGGATTGCACGTATCTCCTTTCTTTCACACCCTTCATATTTTACTTCTTGTTACCGATTAAGCTTCTTATAATTAACTATTGATATCTCAGCAGCTACTATGAAACCCATTTACTGAGAATTTTACGTTTGTATGATTCATTTCACACAGTTTCACATTTGCCTGCTGAGGTGTGATTGAATGAGTGCTTTAGAAACCCTCTTCCACTCCTGATAGTGCCTTAATTACAATGCTTGGGGTTGATAACTAGAAAAGTGTATTTCCAATTTCAGGGTAAAGATGCAGATTGATGTGCCCATCTCTGTAGCATATGCTTGTTATTCCGATCGCGAAGCCATCCCAAAATGGATGCCCTTTATTTCCTCTGTTCAGGTATGCTTGCTTTCCTTCTCACCGTCTATTTTACGGATCATTTTGCTGGATTAGTGAAATAGGGCCTTGTAAGGGGTGGGGGAAATACACTCCCGTAATTGTTTACATGTGACTTATATCTTGTACTCCTGTTTTTCTTCGCATCATAGGAAATCTTAGGATATTATGGTACCTAATAAGTTATAAATGTCGTCGTAAATAATCAGCAATGATTGTTTGCTAAGTGTAGCACAGTAGATATGGTATTTTTGCTTTTTTTCCTTGCTTAGTCAAGCAAGTAACTGTGTTTGAAATCTTTGACCCCTGCCTTGTTGCCAAGGAAGGATGACCTGACATTACAATCAGGGTCTAGGTATTTTTTATTTGAATCCAAATGGTGCCTATGAGTACTGAAGCCCTGTAATTTTCGTTCAATAATCATGAACTGAAAAAAAAAAAAAAGCATTTTGATTTTATGCAAATGTTGTATTTGTTCCGCAGATACTGCCAGACAAACCTGATCTTTCACGGTGGACCTTGAAGTATAAGGCCTTTGGTCGTGATATTGAATTCTCTTGGCTTGCTCGTAATATGCAGGAAAAGATCCCCAACCTAATACTATAATTCTTTTTTCCCAATAAAATTCTCTTTTGGTTACAAATTACAATTGATTTCATGTTATATCACCTTCTTGCAGCCCATTCCAAATCAGAAAATCCACTGGCGATCTATGGAAGGTCTTCCAAACAGGTAACTTACTAGCATATTTTGCTAAGTGATTTATTAATTTTTGGCGGTTCATCATTGTGTGAAGATATTTGAGATTTATGACAACAACAAAGAAAAGTTCAGATACACCATCTTTGTTCACCGACTAACTATCCTTTATATCATATTGAACTGTCCAAGCTTTATTATAGTTTTTCCTAGCAGTGGTAATGCATCATATTTAGATCAGCTACCAGGGTGAACTTGGAATGCTTGATGATGTGCTGAAGTAATATAGAAAATTAACAGAATTTTATTTGTACTATTAACTTTTGCCAAAAGAAGATAGAAAGAGGAGAGCAGAGGAATCTAGAGTAAATTTAGACGGAAATGTGTGATGCATGCATCATTGTATTGTTGTCTTGCTTCACATTTCTTGCTTTTTGTTTGTTTCCCATACATAGTATTGAGTAATATTCACTCAGCTTATGCTTAATTGGCTCAATTTACTTTATGATGTAGATTTATGCCTTTTTTCTTATATATGAATACCAAAAAGAGAAGGGAGGATAAATCCTTGCTCACAATAGTGTCCGAAAATCATAAAGAGAAAGATTCTTATGCCTCATCCTATGTGTGTATTAAATTCAGCAATGAATGCAACATAAAAGTAGTTTATTGCAATATATATCCTATAAATTAAACACCTTAGTCCTTAGCTGGTTTTTATAGTAATATTTTGCTGGTAAGGAATGTCACTATCCAACTTTTGGGCTTAAGATATAAACTGTCATGTAATTTCACGGAGTGAAAAGCCCCTTCCACCTTTATAGCAGTGACTATCGTTAGTAATTAGGTTACCCTTTTCCTCCTTACCTTTATCTATGTCGTGTTGGTGCATTAAGATATTAGATACATCTATCCCTTTGCACTTGTAGTAAACTCTAAGAATGTGAATGGGATGCTTCTAGCATGATTAAAGAATACCTAGCTATATCTCGTTCAAACTATCTAACTGTAGCTAAGATACATTTGCTGCATAAATCATGATTAGCACTTGATACTGAGGGACGAGTTGAAGACCCCATATTTTTCTTACACAACTTTAATGTGAGAAAAGAGAAAATTTTCCAATAACAATCTTAATTTTCGCAAATGATGAAACCCCTCTTCACTTAAGACATTTTGTATATGTGTGGATATGTATAAGTAGAGAAATATTTTATACGCAATAAAATATATCATTAAAGAATATATATTTATATTTTGAAATATATTGGGAAATGCTATCCATTGCCCTAATATTTAGTTGAGTTTTTAATTTAGATGCGTAGAAGATGCTCTTTCATGATTTTTAAATGCGTTCCTGCGTGACTTACAATAAAAACTTTCTCCTTTTTATTTTCTTAATCAATGCTCTTAAGACACTGGTTAGCAAGAGTTGAATATTAAAGGAGGCTTTATTTTGTTATTTTGTCTTGAGACTCGTAAAATGTTGGAACCAGGTCTACAACTTAGACAATTCCTGTTTAGTCTGATTTTATTCATTTTTAAGAAAACTTTCACAGAAACAGAAAATGCCAGAGCAAGCGTTGTTCAAAATGTATTAGTGAACCAATTCGAATCATTAACCAAACTAAAGCGTAAGTTAAAAAGGAAATAGTTTGGATTGGTTCGGACAAATTGTCCCATTGTTCAGTTTGATTCAAGGAAATTCAGTTTGTTTTTCGCTCAGGAGGTAACGAGTTTTTTCTTAAAGGAGCTTTTTCTATTCTCATTTAAAAGACAGTTCAGTTGGTTTAGGTGAAATTTTTTTCCAGTTTGGTTTGGACGACTTGTTTTCAATTTTGTTTGGTGTTCTTAGCTAAACCGAACCATGAACAGGCCTTGCCAAAGCCTAGCTCCTTAGAGCAAAGTTTTCTGCCCCACATGATGAATGCCAAATCCAAGGTTCATGAATCCCCCTCTCTCATGCACCCCAGCCCTCTAAATACCCTATCACATCACGGAAAGCATTCCACTAACATACTAACAATCAGCACATAGGGATATGACAAAGTGGATCTTGACTCTTTGGATATCCTCAAAAGTATTCACATAGGTAAGGAACTTGCTTAATGGGATGGGTCCATATTAGGTATTTACTTGCAAATTTTAACAGAGTTAAGTGTGGTTAAGATAATATAGTACCTACCACGCCCCGCCTCATCTCATCCCTATAATTTATTTATTTGTATGTATGTATGTATGTAATTGAAATATTTATTTGTGTAAATAATTATGCCCGTTAATGCAAATTTCATAATGATTGTTTTAGAGGACTATGTTTTCAATGTTGTTTAGTTATGACTTATGTTTGAACGACTTAAGGTTACGCTTTAATTTTTTTGTTATATTTGGATTCCTTTTTAATGTTATAATTATTTTATTTTATTTAAGAATGAAATTTCCATTTTTTCAAAGGTAACATGGAATTTTTATTAAAATGAGATAAATGTGGTCAATCTTGACAAAGATAATATATAAAGGAACATTTAACAAATGATACACCAACGACCAAAAGAATCCTTTGTGAATCCTGAGCCAACATTAATATAAAGCCTTTTCTGGAGTTAAATAAAGTATGTTACGTGCTCTGTTAAAACATTAAAATAGGCATATTAAATTAAGTAATATAAATATATTTCTGCATACAACTTCCATTGTGAATTTTGAACTGAACAATAGATATGTTTTTTGATGTCAATGCTATTATGAAAAATAAAAAAGATCAGGTGCATTTACCACCAAGAATTAAATTTTGAAATAATTTTTAATTATTTTTTTATTGATTTGTGGAATTTATACATAAGTACTGGTAAAGGTTGCGACGTATAGATACTCAATGAGTAAAGAAATGAGGATTAAAGTTGTTACTCATGTGAGCATGGAGATAAGTCCGAGTATTTTCTGAAATACGGATGATATAACACCCTTACCCTAAACTCATTGTCAAGTTAACTAACTCAAACGAGTACTACAGTTATTCCTTCTAGAACAGAGCTCTCATACCGTGGGTCCTATTTGTTATCCATTATCATATCATTTTCAGCTTTCACACTAGAATCATGGGTTTCACCAGTGCTTGTCATAGTCTAGTTTGTGTACACTGTGTATAATAAAAACTAGATGTGATGACCACTAAAGAGACTATGTTGCATTATTCAGTATTTTTAAGATTTTTAATTGCATGATTTCTCATGTGGCAGAGGTGCTGTACGATTCTATCCGAAAGGCCCTTCATCGTGTGTAGTAGAAGTAAGGTCCTTTATATGAATTTTTGCACACCTATTTAATTTTAATTCTCACTGAGTATTTGTCAAACTAGCTGCATGTTCCTAATGGTCCAACTAATCGCGTCTTCCTATCAGTCCATTGCACAACTAGGTGGTGCTCTACATGTATGCATCTATGTAATAATTTTTCATGTTGGTCCCATGAACATTTTTTTTCCACGCATTTAACTTCTATCAAGAAATTGGGAGAACTTGAAAGTGATAATGCATGTTCTTTTATCCATTTTTCTACCTCGGCGGCCCTTAGCACTAACTACTGCATTTTTGTCCGTTACAGCTTACAGTCTCGTATGAGGTTCCTCAACTTTTAGCTCCAGTGGCATCGGTGAGCAATCTGATCGGAAAATAATTATGTTCATGATGGCTTAGGTTGACAAAAACCGTGATAGAACCTCTAATTATCCTTTAGTGTGAGCAAATTAGGGGATAGAAAAAAGTTCAGAGGAATGGTTAAACTATTTTACTAGTTTCATTCGCTTGTGTTGGACTTTCACCCAGTTATAATTTATTTCATTTCGCACCTTTCATACCCTTTAGAACCTTTTTTCTGATGTTCTCCCCTTCTTGATCTAATTTGCAGGCACTGCAACCTTTCCTTGAAGGTTTACTTCAACGTGGTTTGGAAAGATTTGCTACATTCGCCAAAAGTTACACCTAAGATTTTATTATGATTGTCCTGAATTTTATAGCAGGGCTACTTTTCTATAAGCATAGCTGATTTTTTTCATATTGATTTAACTTTTTGTCCATTGATTGAATTACTGAAGGATGATCTTACTGCATGAATGATTAGTCAACATTCAAGTGTAAATTATGTTAAAGAATAGTCTTAATGCATAATAAACACATTCGAAATTTGTAAAGCTGCTTTGAACACTTAAAAAATGTTTGAATTGAGATCCTAGAATAAAATTTGCAAAACCTTCTGGAGGACCGAAGCTCCAGTTAGTCCTATGCCGAGTCTATACTTTTGTGAAAATGAAAATAAAAATGAGGTTCACCCAATCTGCACCTCACATAATTGCCGACAAATAATGGAACAGAAACTAAGACATTAAGAACAGTTTTATTGACACACAAGAATCTGACATGAATATTGCAGTCAACAAAAATTGGGTATAGTACAAAAATAATAATGTTAACGACAGTACATATTTACACCGCCATCCTCTATCCCCGATTATGTACTTCCACCGGACCACGTTAAAAAAAATGATGGCTGCTTTTTCCAATGTCTAAACTGAAGCAGCCAAAAACAGCATGTATGAACTCAACATTATTCGATGAACTGTGTATGTACACACATTCAGTTGCTAGCACTGCCTTCCAACAAGCTCCTCAAGCTACAAAGAGCCTCTGCAGAGAGGCTACAACATCTCAATTTCCGTTGGCGAGGAGGGGATGGCTCTGGCTCCATGTGGTCGAGGGAAGAAAAACATACAATGATGACAGTGAGATTATCAAATGTGTTCAGGCGTAGTGCCTCCATAACCAGGTCCCTGGCACATTTTTCAGGATCGTCATGCCTTCTCAGGCCTCTGCGAACAAGGCTAACTGCATGCTGACTTGACATGACATCCCATATGCCATCGCATCCTATGATGAGGAATTCATCATCCTCTGTTAGAACCACTTGCCTGAACTCAGGTTCTGCAATCAAAGGTGAGGGACCACCCTTAGGTAACTTCATGTCCCAGTCGCCTAGTGCTCGAGTAACTGATAAAACCCCATTGAGATATCCATCATCTATGTAGCCACCCAATTCTTCAACACGCCTCCGCTCTGATGGATAAATAGGTCTGTGATCTTGAGACATGTCAATGGCCTCTCCTTTGCGACAGAGAACTGCTCGGCAGTCGCCAGCATTGGCCACCATTAGAAGCCTGAAAGAAGCTTAGCAGATATCAGCAAAGCAAATATAGAGAAGGAAAGACATTTGCATTCAATCTAAAAATATTCATAGATTAGAGACGTATTAAAAGCAAAATCTATCCAAATATTGGCAGGTCGAAGAAATGTGAATTCCGATGAAAGGACAATCAATGTTGAAGCAATGATAGAGAACACCCCAATAATGCACATGAATGCACATGAACAGGATTTAATTTAAAGACACTGCACGTGTTACCTATTCTGATAAACTTTCCATAAGGTAAAATTAGACAAACTAATTTGTAATAGTTAACTCCTTAACATATTTAAAAGCTTATTTTAGCTTATCAATAAGCTTATTTAAATTGGTGGGAAAAACTTATTTTGTTTCTTTTATTTTCTATGAATGATAATGGAAAAGTTTATGCAAACACAACTCAAGTAAAGAGATAAATATAATCCAGTAAGCTGCTAAGAGTGTACTAATAAAGAACCAAGAATGTGAAGTATGTATTACCTTCCAAATATCAAAGCAGTGAGGGCCGTGGTGCCTGATGAACTATTCACACTGCAATCATCGGCCAAAGCTGAATCAGCCAAAAGAAATGCCTTTGTGAGGGAATCCTCTACCTCTTCAAGAAATACACTATTGACTTCAGAAGTCTGTGGGAAACTGACATCTTCGAAAAAGAACTTTATGACGTTTTTTCTTATATAAGCTGCAGCTTCAGGTCCTCCATGGCCATCAAACACCTAGGATATTGCCAAACCTCAGTTAAATTTAGAATAAGAACGGACAAGTTCAAGAGACAGAGATGAAAAATTGATTACCCCATAAAAGGCACTTGGCTTGGGAAAGTTGTATAGTGATCCCATATGAGATGACAAATCATCTATCCTTATGTGTTCATCTTCCATGTATCTCCTTGGTCCAATGTCAGCAAAACTACCTGAACGGAGGGAAGGTATAAACTGCAGAACCGCAGATTCAAGAGCAGCATCTGAGATCCTGTCTGCAGACTTAGCATCCTACACAAGGACAATTAAATACAAATCAGTAAAACAAGAATCAATATATCGAAGGACTGGATGGTACTATTCTGCAAAACTCTGTTAATTTAATCCCCTAGAAATATTAATTCTCCAAACCAAAAAAAGACCACAAGCTAACAATCAAATCAGAACTTCTAAAATCTATTGCAAATTTACGAAGATATCCATGGAGGATTTGATCAGCAACAGATGTAAGCGAGCAACAATGTTCTAGGTACCGACTGCAACAAAATCCATCCCAGACACATCCATCTCAACCAATAATTTCTACTTCAAATGAACAGGCAGATTCCCTTACTATTGCTAAGACACAATTGGAATCATCGTAAATAAACCGTTAACCTAAACATTCGTTCCAAAATTTCACAGGTAAAACATGGAAGTAAATAACCTAAAGGAAATCAACAAAATTCAGCTATCTTCACCTAAGTTCAACAATCACGCTAACCCCTGATCCAAATGTTTCAAGAAATTTTCCTTTCTAGAAAGGACTTGATCCGAGAAAGCGAAATCAAAGAATTTTCATGATTGAGCAAGCGAACAGCAAGAATTAAAGAACCCCTTCAGACTCTATAACCATCTATGTCATCCAACAACAGAGACACAGCAAATTCATAAGATCAAAAAACGAAAACGAGGGTTTTCAGAATCTAACTTCTTGTGAAGTGAGTAACTCGGCAGAGACCAACTCAGTGACACGAACTCGGTCAAAATTCGGAGGCAAATTAGCATCTGTATCTCCGATCTGGTGAACATCGCTTCCCTTGTTTTGAAAATGCTTCACATCCAACACACCCATGTTCTGTTGACACACAACCTCTGCTTCAGCCACCATGTTCTGTGGTTTCTCTCTTTCCTCCTCTAAACTTCTCACGCGAAAGCTGATCCAAATCCGACGCTGTATAGAGCTGAAAACTGTTGTGCTATGTTCCAAAAATACTTGATTGACGTTACAAAACTGTTTCGATTCTCTTCTCTTCTGTTGAGATTTCTGGGGATTTTTCTCGCGGTTTCTGTTGGGATTGGTGATCAAAAACTTCTGCCACGAAGGGGTTGAAACGCCATATAAGAGGCTCACCCTGGAACCGGCGGCTGCCGGTACCCTAGTTGGCTTCACGGACACGTGGAGTTTCTGGGATCACAAGCGCGTTTGCCTCGCACGCGTTGAGGCTTGGCTTAACCGACACGTGACAGTGTTTGCAGGTTGACGTGTGACCTTTGAAGAGTTGGGGAGTTGCGTATACGAAATGACCGGAAGGTCCTCAGTTGTGTAAGCTGTCAGTTTTGACTTGAGAGTTGGTTACGGTTGAGAGAGGGGTAATATGAGAAATTTTCATAGCGCCGACCGAGTAATATAACTGTCTTCTTGTGTTCATAGGCGCTGACGCGTTTGTCAGTCCCCACCAACATTGGTGATGTGTGACGTCATCTCTCGCCCACGCTTTTTTAATCTCTCTCTTCTTGCTACCACTCACACACAACAACCAAAATAACAAAAATTTAACTCAAAAATGCTAAATAACTATGTCAATTTGCCCTGATATCATATTCAACTTAAACCAAATTTACCTCTTATGAACAAATATGTGGTTCTACCAAAAGAATAAAGCAAGTATTATTATACGTTCTAAAATTTACATTCACTAATTAATATTATATATGTTTTAAAGCTAAAACAAACCATAATTATAAAAGGCTTGAATTTAACAACTTCATCACCTCCTTTTACTTTTTTGGCGGTCACTCAATGTTTTTTGTGATTATTTGTTTTTGTAGTTTATCTTAATCTTAATTATCATAATCATCAAACATAACATAGGCTAAGGTTTTTATTCAATTTCACATTTCTATTCAACAACACATGCATATGCGAATTAAATGGAATACAATATATATATATATATATATGAATTCACATTCTTCTAAATAACTAACTATATAAATTTATTTACTTTTTGGTGGTCCACCATAGTGTTGTCCTAAATTTCTCTTATTTGGCATCTTTTCTTGTTCCTTTTTCATAATTTGATATTTAGAAATAAGATGGATATGCATGGATTGTTGTACAGAATGGGAACTGAAATTGAGGTGGTGATGTGTGAGAAAGTCAAGTGGGTAGTATTATTCCTGCTTTTTCCAAATATCTTCCAACGAGGTTAGGTGGTGGCTTGCAATTCATCAACGTCTTAAATATTTTTCATAACAGGTGGCAAACCAAGTGCTCATTCTATTGTTTTCTATGTGTGTGATGAGTGCTATTAAAAAAAGCTTAAATTCTGCTGTTAGGAACAGTGAAGAACATAATCAATCAACTGAAATGGGAATTTGGGTAAATTCAAGCACATTTGGAATATTTTTAGCTGTTTTAGTGTGGTCCAAGTGAAAACATAAACATGGTTGAAATATTAAAATACAAAATATCAATTTATTTTTTAATTGATGCTTTTGTTCTATATTATTTTTTGTAAGTAGGAACTAATCACAAAATCTCTGTTCATGTTTATGATAGAATAATATACGAAGATAATTGTACATAATTTTTAGTTTTATAATCTAGACTTTGAGGTCTAGACAAGCTATTTTTTTTGCTTGCAGGTGTCATATTAGCAAATACATTCTAAAATGAAGTTTATGTTATTGACTTTTGGCTAAGGTATTTATGGAAATATTTATCCCTACAAGTTTACAAGAGGAGTATATGAAGGTGCTAAAAGTTCCAATATTGTGCTACAAAAATAAAATACAAAGAGGAGTGAAACAATAACTTCATGAATTCATTCTAGTTATATTCATAGAGTTCTGAGTAGACTTTTTTGTGATAATTTATAAGGAGATTAGCATGATTTTGGTAGGTATTATTTTTTTGACTATGCTATAATATGTAACGAAAAGTTAAGTATGTATTTTTTGTAAAAGAGTCGGAATATTTCTCAAGTGTTTCACAATCAATTATATTTCTTTGTTGATTAAAAAAGTGGATCAACTTTTTAACTTAATTTATGAGGGTGCATTTTAGTAAATAAAAGAATAATATATTATATAAGTTGTGTGTGATTTGTTTGTGTAATAAAAAATGAAATTATAATTTGTTTATCGAGCCCATCTTGGTCGTTGAGCCTGCCCGGCCCGTCTTAGTCGAGTTTGTCTAGCTCGTCTTGGTTGTCTGATCCGTCTTGATCGTCGAGCATGTCTTGGTCGTTGAGTTCGATTGGCCTGTCTTGGTTGTCGGGTTCGCCCAACCCTTTTGTGTCATCAGGGCAGTCCGATACGTGTGGATCGTTAGGTCTGTTGGCCCGTTTGTGTCATCAGCCTTCCCCACCCGATTATGTCGTCGGGCCTGCCCGACCTGTCTAGGTCGTTGGGCCAGCCTGGTCCGTCTTGGTCGTTGGACCCCCCTGCTCGTGGAGTCGTTGACCCGACTCATCGAGCTCACCTACGGACCGAGCCAAATTGACAACTCTACCAGAGATGTCTAGAGTGTGAGGTTAGGCGAGAATAATTTAAAATTTCACCTATTTTGAGAGTATTTAAATTTCTAGTTATTTAGCTAATTGAAATACTTCAAAAAATACTTACATCTTAAATGTTTTTTAAGTTCTCTATCCAAACAAAGGATTTTATCACAAAGAAATCTAAATTCTTTAAAATAATGAATTACTTCGTTAAAATGCTTTATCCAAACACAGCATTAGGATTTCTTATCTTGTTATACATGCATATGAGACTTTCAAGAACACATAATGTATTCATTAATTATTATTAATGAAAGTTGTACTAAACTAGGTCTATTGATTTTTTTTTCTTCGTTCTAATGATTTTTCTATGTTAAAAAAATGTTGGGTGTTTTCTCTCTTTTATATTTGGTGTATCCTATTGTTTTATCTATTATTTATATTTATATAAGAGATAATTGACCTTCCCTTTTGTTATTTTCATTATCTTTCCAACAAAATTAAATTGAACTTTCACGCAAAATTAGAATTCGGTCATATTCAAAATTTTGATACAGGTTGATTTTCAAACTTTAAAAATGAATGCAAATAGTCCTTTTAATTTAATTATATTAAATTTTTTTGATGTGACAAAAACGTTTCATATTAGCATTTAAACTGTTTACACCATTTGATCGCTTTAATGTCAAACAGAAAACATGTTTAATACGTCAAAAAAATTTAATGTAATTAAGTTAAAATAATTATTTTCATTTGTTTTTAATTTTTGGAAGACAAAATATATCAAAGTTTGGGATATGAACGATTTTTTTTTTTTGACAAATAAGAAGTTATAATAAATATGTATCACACTTATCACATAGTTCGTTCACTTACAAATTAATTTAAAATACATCTTTGTTGACGTCATGTTTATTTTTGCCAAACATATTTAAAGTCATTCGACAAATTATCCAGTCTAATTCATTGAGCAAATTAATTTGAAATAGTTCACAACTCTCATACTTGTATTAGTTAGATGAATTTAATTTGTTGAACTAATTTACCCAAATCTGTTGGATGAATATGTTTTTTTAGCAAACTCTCTTTTAAGTCGAAATTCGATGAGTGAATCTTAATCCACTAAACAAACTATGTAAAACCAACATTTCTACAAATTTCTTTCTTTCTTCGTGTAGTTACAAATCCAAATAAGTCATTATATGAATTCAACTAGGTCTATCAATTAATATACACAATTTAATCCAATCATATTTTATTAAATAAGTACTTTTACTTGAAAATTCCAAAACTTTAATATCAACATGTTTTTGCACTCCAATTTAACTAACTAGCCAGCTCTCCCCCCCCTCTCTCTCTCTCTCTCTCTCTCTCTATATATATATATATATATATATATATATATTCTTAATTCAAAAGTGGCTGCCCCAACACTTAAATCCATTTAAAACCCAACCTTCAAATTCTAATAGAACACTTATTTCCAATTACTTCAATTAACTTTAAATGTCAAATCGTCGGTTTTCATTGGAATTTGATTAAAATCCCACAAAAAGCCAAATAGTTACAACTCCAAAAACTAGTCACCTTTTAAGCTTCTAATAATACCAACGATAATAAAAACACAAACTAAAAGAAACTCTACCATACTAATTGAGAGAATTCAAGTTCTCAACTATTAAACTTTTTCAAAAAACATTTTTGCTTTTTGAAAAAGCAAAATAATAAAATAAAAAGACAAAAGAAGAATATTTTACCTTGAGTATGGGTGTTAGAAACTCTCTCTTTAACAATTGTTCATTATAAAGCCATAACGTTTTTTTCTTAAAAGGATATTTTATAGTTTTTGGGTAAAATTTTTATTAATGAAATTTCAAAAATTAATTGAAACAAATTGTAAACATCGATTTGAACTTTATATTATATTAAAATGAAACTAAGCTGAATGGTATTTAGTTTTTATATTTGATTTTAATGATTATTTGTGAAAGATAGAATCTAATCATGTTGCAAACACTCTTATATATAAACATATGTTAAGAAAATATTGAACAAAGTTTTAAATCTTTCAATTATTAAGTTTTTATGGCTATATTGGGAATATTTTTAACTAATTTTAAAATTGTTTTACCATTGGAAATATGTATTTAGTCTTTGCTAGTCTTAATATTGTTTGATAAATACTTTTTTAAATTAGCTTTAAACATTTTTGACACGCAATTTAAAATATCTATTTTTTAAGTATTGACTTTTAAACTTTTTTTTCGATGTTTATTACGTTTTCTTAATACCCTTTTTAAACAAGGGCATTTTTTTATTTGGTTTCTTTTCTTTCACTCATCCACAAGTGTGAAGCGTAGACGCATCAATTGTTCTCACCCTTGTCAACTTTTTTTTTTTTTTCGGGTAATGTTATTTTAAATATTTACATAAATAAAACTGCTATTATATGAAATTCTTTCTCTCACGAGATTTATCGAATCTTTCTTAAAACAATTATTTTCCTTTTTTTTATTTTGAATACAATTATTTGTATAATACTCCATTTATTTAAATTAAATGTAAGATAAAGTAACTATCAAAAGATGTTTATAGATATAGTGATGATAGATTGCTATCCAGCTTCTAAAATAGCAATCTCTTTATTGCTGATATAATAGTAGCAAACATAAATAAGCGTACAAATTTAAAGCCTTTATCATTATTATCATATTAATAAAAAAAAGGTGTTAAGTGGTTTTTTTTTTTTTTAAAGAAAGAGGCTATCAAAATATATTTTTCCTTATAAATAGGCTTAAAATATATTTCATTACTCACTTATATTCTAAAACTTCATCTCTATATATTTTTAAATATTTTATATTTTCTCTAGGATTTAAAATTTGTTATTAGATTCCACGCACAGTAGATAAGGATAACTAAATTAAGGTAAGTTGGTCACATTTTTTTTATTTAAGTATTATATTATTGTTCTCCTATAGTTAGTTCTCTTAATTGAGGAGTAGGAAGTTTTTTATTATCTGTTAAAGTGGTGTTACTTTATAAGTTGAAGTTTTAAAGTTTTTTTATTTATTTTTTATATGAGTTGTGAAACTTTTAGAAGTGGTTTTTCTTGCAAAAACCAATTGACTCTAAACAAGGAAGCTAATTAGATATGAAATATTTGGATATTGATAGGATTGAAAATTATATATCAATAACAATTTGATTAGGTAACGCTAAGAATTAAGGACATTGTTATGAATTAGTTTGAGAATTGAATTGAAGTTTTGTAAGATCAATTTTGGTTTACATATGACAAGTGTAATAATAATTTGTCGTACTACATGTATTAATTCTCTTTATTTTATGCTATAAATTGTTTTCATTTAATGTTTTAAAAATAATTGCTTAAACATTGTTCTTTGTTAGAAGTGATTATTACTTATTTCTTGTATATTTTTTTAAAGAAATGAAAGTTTGAAATCACGAGAGAGGTGGAAGTCAACTTTGGATTTTTTTTTTCGCCTAATAACCTAAAGTCTCATCCAATAAAAAATACTTTGAATTCAGTGAGTGAGACATGAAAATTTACAATGATTTCAACATTGTTTCTTGTTCAACGAACGAACAAATAAGTTCACCTAGCAAGAGTCTATTTTTTAAAAAATAAAAAAATCATTTTGAAACTTGATCCTGATATTAAGTTAGAAATATTATATTAGATTATGTAATTTATCCGGCTGTAGCCTGCAGTGTTAGATGGAGAATTTGAAATCTTCGTCATCTGGTGGGCTTGGTCTTGATATATGTATTGGATGGAGAATTAATTGAAGTAAAAGTTTATCTTTGCACTCTATCAAATTTTTTCTACACATCATCATTTCAGATTTTATTTTTTATTATATTAAATCAATTTTGAAAATATTATTTGAAAAAAAATATTTCCAAAATTGATTTAGTGTCTTCCAAAAATTAAAATCCAGAATAATGAAATGTAGAAAGAAATTTGATAGAACGCATAAATAAAGATCTCAATTATATTATTTTAGTGTTTGTGGCCCGATGTGAGTAAAGAGGAACCATACTTGGGCCGTTATTGATTAGCCCACAAACTAACTTCACAAATATTGTTCAGTTGACAATGTTGATTAGCCCGAAATAGAACCATTTGACCCAAAGCAAAAAAGAAATGGAAGACCTTTTAAAGGAGATTAATCATCCATGTAAACTATAACAAGCTTTCAAGTAGTTCAACAACAAATAGTGAAAAATAATTCATGTACTACAAATGATATTTAATGCTTATATATAACAGAGAGAAATAAGTGTAATGACACATTAAGAAAAGTATACATCAATCATAGCATTAACATTTTTAGTATTGTTTCTTTATCGTACGTTTACATTGATTTTTATATGTTAAAACATTTTGTAATATATTTTAAATTATCAAAATCAATTTTAAAGGTGCTATAAAGGGATAATTCAAATTTACTAGAACTTACTAAATCATGATTAAAATTTATTAACTACTGACTTTGATTTTTTATCTGTTACTTTTATATATACAAAAAGAAAAAAAGGAAAACAATAGTACATAAACTTTAAAAGCAATAAATGGAAATGATACACCAGAAAAAGGGAAAAAAAAGATCAACCTATTCCAACAATCATTCAACACTCTCCTTCTATTATTCTAAGTTTTAAAAAAGAAAAAAAAAAAGAAGCTAAAAGAATAATAAATAAAACTACTTATTATGTAGGTGTTGTTGGGGTATTTTGATAAAATGAGTTTGTATCTATGATGTATTGATACTATTTGAGTCACGTATCCGTGTCTGATACGTATCTGTGTCCGATACTTTAGGATACTTTATCGATACTTATCAATGAAATATTTAATTTATAAATTTGTAGTACACTACAAGAAAATATTTGAATAATGATCAATTTTAATGACAAAAAATAATTAGTCACTATATAATGACCAATTTAAGTACCAACTTATAAATTTTATAAATTAAAAATTATTGGCAACTAAAATAGTTTCAAAAAAATATAATTGGTCTTTAAATTGATAATTAAAATAGTTTTTATTATGAATTGATTTCTAAATTAGTCACTAACATTAGCTACCAAGGTTTTAACTATCAAAATAATTGGTTCTAAATTGGTCAATAACATTAGCTACCAAAATAATTGATCTCTAAATTGGTTTCTAATTAGCAAATTGGTCTCTAACATATTTATGGTTACTAAGATTGATCTTATTTAAGAGTTTTCTTGTAGTGGTACTATTATGATAGAAATAATTTATATTTTTTATGTTGACAACTTTAGTATATATACTTTTATTTTTCATTGAGACAATAACAATCGCATATTTGTTATGTTTTTAAGAATTTTTGTAAACTTTTCAATATTTATATATCATGTATCTATCACGTATCATATTCTATTATTTTTAAAATAAACGTATCTACATATCAAAAACGTGTTGTATCCGATATTCATATCGTATCCATGTATCATAGGTTTAGATAATCTATTGTCAATTAATAAATAAAGTGGCATTGAATTTGAATATGTATTGATTCACTTATTCATTGATGTAACTCAAGTTTATGGTTTTCCAGAAAATTTAAATAAAATTTATTTAAATTAGATTTAAGAAAGAGAGTTTGCTTAATAAAACAACACTAACATTTTAATTGAAAGTTTAGAAAAATACTTTTTTATTTACTTTAAAAAATTAAAGGCAATAAATTAGAACAAAACAAAAGAATAAATATGTAGTTTTTCTTTAGCACAAAAGAATGTAAGAATGCAGAAATACTAATAGTTCCATCTCAAAGGCGTTGAAATGGATAGAATTGAGGTATGTTTAAATTTTATATTATGAGATCATTTTGTACTAAAATTATGCTTAATTGATTGAAGGAAAGAAGTTTTTAAAAACTTGAGTCATTGCTCCTAAATTAATTTATGAGATTTTTGAGAAAAATAATTCATAACAATTATACGAGGAATGTCTCATTTGAGATATTATTGATAAGAATAAGGCTAAAATTCTTAAAATACTATTTTTTTTTTTTCTAATGTCACGAAAGTTCATCAAAACAAATTACAAGGAAATGAATAATCATACGAAGCATTTAACCCAACATGTTACAAACAAAAATACCTAAAATTAGGATAGTAGTTACCTCGAAAACCTATACATGAGAAAAAAGAAAATAAAACTTCATTGTAAAAGTAAGACAAAACACAAGTTGAAAAGTCAGTGATGCTTCTAACGACTTCAAGCTTCACTTGGATCTATCTCGTATTCAAGGTAGTCCAATTTCACAAAATCATAAAAATTGTTGTGATCGCAAATAAACTAAGAATAAATATGCCTTTTGTTTCTAAACTATAGATTAAAACTATATTTTTTTTCCTACTTCAAAGTATATATAAATTTCTTCTTTATAATGTAAAATGTCTTGGAACAACTAATAATGTTACAATCTCCCTTTTCTTTCACAACTTTCTCTCCTCATTTAAACTTTCTTTATCGTGATGATAGATGAGTCTAGAGAAAGTTGTAGTAAGGAGAGATAGGGTTGCAGGAAAGACATATATACTCTAACATTAGTAATTATTGTGAGAATCCAGAAAATAGATTTAGCGCAGTGATGATTTTTATAAAAAAAAAGAGACTACTTTAATAATAAAAAGTTGAGTTATATATAGAGTTTTAATTAATGAACTTCATTTTTATAAAAATCACCCCTTTTCAAGAAATATTTCCTCTCAGTTCTTTTTACCTTCTCTCTTAGTTTTTGATTCCAATCTTTTTACTATTGAATTGTTTCTGACGAGAAGCTCTACAAAATCCACTGAAGAGAAAGTTAAATAGAGTAAGTTCTTGTTTGCTACATTTTAGGTATTTTAGGTCTTAAGTTGTACGTGAGCTCTAGAATGTGACTCAATGTTGCTCTTAGTTACTCTTTGTTGCTCTTTGATCCTAATGGTAGTCTTTAGAACTCTAATTAGAATTTTCATTGTTTATCTAAGGGATCTCGTATGTTTTGGTGTTCTAGGAAAATCTTTGTTTGAGGAAAACCTCCTTGGCTAAGGTGAGGGAAGCTAAATGATATTATTTTATATTTTGATGACTTAATTGATTGGTTGATGACTTAATCACTTTTATGTCGCAAAGAGATGATATTTCAGATTGTGTTGGTGATAGCCCGAAGGTTTAGTTTGCGAAGTACATCTACACCATATTTATATGTTTATATAAAAAAAATTTATCCATACGACTAACTTTGCTTAATACTTAACTTGTAATGGTTGAATTAGTAATATATATACATTTAATAATTTGGGAAGCTATAACTATCGTTTGCCGGTTACAGTTTTTCATGTAAGAACAAAATTGATGCATATTTTGAATAGGGATGAAATATGATTTTAATCAATAATTTGAGAAAGAAAAATATATTTAACCTAATTTTGTAAGATATATATTTTTATATAATTTGTCCTGGTTCTTTCTATCTACTATAAAGTTCCAATTAACACTTAACTCAACCTTCAAACATGAAATCAGTGTCTTCCTTGTAACCCACAAACACTAAATTAGGTAAATTTTATTCTACTGATAATTACAGAAAATATACCAACCTACTACTAAATGTTATGAGATATATATTGGAAAAATGGGGTATAGAAGTACGTATGTGGATAGGATAGTGTAGATGGTATATGGGTGGCACTATAACGTGATCCATGATTTGAGTATTTTTAATATAACTATTCGTCAACTTGGGTAGGCCAATTGCTGCAAAAGTCAGCCACTTACCTTTAATTAAGCCATACTTTCCTTTTTTCTTTTTGGGTTATGATAGGTAAAACCATTTAATTTAAACACAGGATTCAGTTTTGGGCAGCAACTTTTTGCATGTTAAATGCAGCACTTTTTAACATTACTAGACACATAGCTCGCGCTTTAGCTGTAACTTTGATTAACCGAACGTGTTAGCTTAATAAACGCATAATTAGCCACAATCTAATAAAGAAACAGCGACAGCAGTTAAGAATGTTGTTTAGTTAAAACCATAAAACTGTGGTCAACATCTGAGTTCTGAGGCGCCAATTGGAAGCAATTAAGTAAGAGAAAAGTAGAAAAACCAGCATGAGTGTGGAAGAAACTGGTGAAGCATGAGCAGGAAAAAAGTGGAATGAGTTTGGGCGGCGAAAGAGAAAGATGGAGAGAGCAATATGGTGAGTTGAGAAGCTGTGAGTGGAAGCAAAGCAAAGCAAGATCCATGAATTCTCAACTCGGGAGTGGATGGACGGTTACAGATACAGCCAAATCAATATTTAAATTAATATCTATAATTAATTAACTATATCCACTTTCAGGACTTCATTTTTCAAAAGGAAATTAAGTTCAGCCGCATAAATGTTGCTATTGCTTTAGGCATGCGGCTTCTTTAATTCAACTATTCAGAACATAAGTAGTGTTTCTAAGTGGCTCTCATATATTCCAGTTTTTTTGTTTACATATATGGTAGTAGTTACGTTCTTAACAGTAAACTGTGTCTGATAAATTGCTTGGTTTGCTCTTTCAATATTTTCGTGTAAAATATGTGCTTTGAGAGAATTTTTTCTGAAATATACACTTTCAAAAAAAATTACAAAGTTAAACTTTTGCTTCTTAAGTTATGATAACTACTGCATCTATCCAGATATCATTGATCCTTTAAGAGATACGGTGAATTGCGACTCATAACATGAGATGACTCTTGATGAGACCGAGTGGTTCCAGCTTAGTAATAAAAATGTCTAATTTAATAAATAAAGTGAAGAAAGGCTTTTTTTTTCTATATTTTATTTAGAAAAATATATTTCAGACAAAAAAAAATCCAAAAAGAAAGAGTTCACCGACTAAATATTAACTATTAGTTTTTTCATCAACGGTAAATAGTTACTTTATCTTTACTCCTATTAGAAAATTTAAATCTTTCCTTTACACTCTTATGCCATACAGGGTAGGATGATTCATTCTCTTCCTATAAATCTTGTTCTCAAACAGATATATAGATTTCGTACGTTGTATTAAATATCGGTGTTCCGTATCCTATAGGCAATATTGATGGGTTATATTTTACGTAACACGTTTTTATTATATATAAGTTATAGTTATAGTGATCGAAAAATTGTGATTCTATATAATTATATAACATTAGTTTTATACATATAAAATATTTGACATCACTTTTACACTTAAAACCTTAAATTAATGTTGTTATAAATTTTTATTTTTATATAATGTTTAATTTTGTATATTTTATTCAATATAAGATTTTTTATTCATAGTTAGAATATTTTCGACAAATATTGAATTGAAGCCTTCTTCATTATAAAGTTTAGAAAAAACAATTACACTTTTCGATATAAATATAAATATGTAGTTTACAATAACTTCTTTTATACAAGCATTATTATTTGTTAGAACAAAAATATATTGTAACTGAAAAAAAAATTGTATGCTATAAAACTCAATGGTGCATTTTAGATTATTAATATGCATAAGACCACTATGCGGTTTTACATTATATTTCAACTAGCGTAACACATACGCTATCGTGCCTGTGTGTATGTATTTTTAAAATATGCATGATATTATATTAGCAGGTGATAATATTATAATGTTATTAAGTTAATATATATATTTAAATTATATTTATTAAAAATAAAGTGAAATATATCAGAACAAATAAAAGAATAACCACTGATAAATAAAGAAGAAGAGAAGAAGCAGAGACATCTGATTTTATAAAAAGTTTGTAAAAGTAACGGTCAATTTTTGAAAATTTAATAAATTATTATATTTAAAGGGTAAAATCGGTATTTTAAAAAGGGAACACAAAAAGAAGAATCCCTTTATATATTGTTATTGATTACATTCATCAACATAAAATTAATTTATATATATAGTATTGTTCATAGATAACAAGAGTACTTATAGTATAAATAAAAATTTAATTATTAATTTGGTTTTTTATTTATATTTTTATTCGTTTTTGGTTTCTATATTTCTTTATTTAATTAAATTCTAATATTTACTTTTTACTTAATTAAATTCTAATATTTATTAAATAAAGCCAATACAGTTTATTATGTTAAATTAAATTAACATCGGTTGATTGATAATCATGTATTAGTTTAATAAAAAATTTAATTAGTAATTTTGTTCTTATATACTTTACATGAAAACAACGTGATCCTTATTTTTTTTACTCGATTTTGCTTTATATTTTTTTACAATAGAAACCAAAATAATAATTGAATTAATAAGTAACCATCTTTCTAATAATATTAATGTTAATTTATTATAAGATATCACATTAACTCTATTTAATAAATACTTATACTCTAACAAGAGATATAAAGATCCCAATCAAATATCTAAATGTATAAACCATATTATTAATTAGATTTATATTAATTAATATATACAGAACACGGACATAAATCCACATACCATGAAATCCAACCAGGTCACCTGGGTGAATTATTTATATCTACATATAATTTGTGAATGTAGAGATGGTTTTGGGGCACCGAAAGGGACCAAAACCATAAATATGATATGTTATAGACAAGCGCACGGACACATCGCTACCTAACTGCCGTGTTATGAATTTGAGGCATACAGGGATTAAGTGCTACTTCCAATTTATAAAAGGTTTAAAATATTTTTTTTATCTTAATTTTCATCAAGTTTTCTCAAATAAGATCTAATTTTATTTTTGTGCTAAAATAGATTTCAATTTTCATCAAGTTTGTTTAATTTGGTCCATTTTTACTAACATCATTTAAATCATTAACGACCATAAATACTGACTTCTTCATGTCACTTCGTAGTTTTTTTACTTTTGTTTATATCTTTGAGCCCGCCCGACCCATTCTGGTTATTGGACACGATGACTCATCTGAGTTGTTGGGTTTGTTCAACCCGTTTTGGTCGTTGGGTCCGTCCGATCTGTACAGGTCGTCGACCAAGACCCGTATGAGTTTGAATTTAGTCTAGTCCATCTTAACCTTAAGCCTAACCCAACTAAAAATTTAAATTGAATTTTTTAGATTATCCATATTTAAAAATCTTGATTTAAAGAATAGAATCCATAAAAGATATAAAATATGGATTAGATTACAATCCAGATCCATTAAAATATATTTTAAACGGATTAAATTTTTAATAAAATAGATTGTAAATAGATCGATCGAAATAAAAATGAATCAAATCAAGAAAATTAGATTTTTTGATCACCCCTAATTTTAACCTTTATAAAATATTGGAATTTATTCTTCAATTTTCATGACGGATAACAAAAACTGTTCGAATGTCGTGGAAGCTATAGTATATATCATCTCAAAATCCTTATTAACAAGAATTATTAGCCAATGTTATTTTTTAAAACAAATTTATCAAAATAATCTTATTCTTTCAATCAATATTATCGAGGACTCAACTAGAAAAATAAATTAAAAAAAAATAGAGAGTCTAAGTTAATTTAAAATTTTATTAGAAACTAAAACTACAATAACAAGGAGAAAACAAGTAAAATACTAATCAGTGACAAGTTTTTACTTATAAGGATGGATCATGATGGTTTGACATTCATCACATTTTATACTTTCATTTAATAACCATGCATTTTATCATTTTATTCCAAAATGTATGCCTACATATATTCATTTTGATGAGTACAAAATAACATACATCAATCACATCTTTAACTACCATAGTTAGTTGATAATGAATTGTCACAATTACTATAGTTAGTTGATAATTAATTATCAAAATTACTATAGTTGCCTTCTTGTTTCATATAACTCACAACTAAGCTAAATTTATGTAAGTATTTCTTTTCAGCAGTGAAAATTTTGTAAAAAGGAGTGTCTCCGGACATTGATTAATTATAGATATTTACTGTCTTAATTATTCAAAAACATTAAAAAATGTATTATTACTAATAAATAAAAAAGAAACAATTTATGTAATATAATTGTTTTCTCTTAAGAAATATTATCCATAACAAATCCCTCTTAATTATGGGACCAAAAAGTAATGGGAAGAACATGGGAGGTTTGTCTAGTACCCAGCCTGACTTCTAGTTATTCCTTTTTGCTCTTTTCAGAATTGTCATATGCAGACTCCACAATCTCTAAAAGGAGACCAATGCCTATGTAGTATTTGTCGGTTTCCACTTCCAAAACCAATAAAATATTCATAATGTGCCGATGAAATTTAACATATTGTCCACTATGCCTTCTTATTATATATAGTAACTCAGCCTTTCTGATTCTGCATGTACTCCAAGGGCCCAACTCAGAATTAAACTTGTTGCAACTTGTGCACTAGTGCCACTAGAGATCACTGCTTTCTTTCAATTTCCCAAAACTCAGGGTGCCCAATTACTCCAAAATCAGACTCTTTATTCCTTTCGTCTTGCTGTTGACAGCCACAAAGCCAATCAGAGTCTCTAGTTTTCCAAGTTTTAGCATCTCAACCTTTTTTATTTTAAGCCCATTTTTAACTCCAGTGCTAGAATATACTCACAATGAGGCATGCTCATATTTTACCACTAGCATTGTCCTTATTTTTCCTTACTTTGTTTCTTCCCACCCAAGCTAGGTACCATTTCCATAAAAAACACAAACACTCGAACTATCATAATGCACCTGAAATTTCACCTTCTCCTTCTCCATTTTCTGGACCTTCTAGCAGCCCCCCCGATGAAGCTCCTTCTCCTAGCCCCTCTGTTGATGAGAACTACCACAACGCATCTAATAACTTCTTTGATGTTCGAGCATTTGGAGCCATCGGAGATGGAGTAACTGATGCTACAGAGTCATTCAAGATGGCATGGGACACTGCTTGCCAAAGTGAATCACCTGTTAAAGTTATCCTTGTTCCCCAAGGTCTCTCCTTCGTCATTCAATCTGCTATCTTCACTGGTCCTTGTAAAGGTGGCTTAGTACTTAAGGTAATGTGCTTTGCAAATTGCAACGTTTTTTGTTCTTCTTACAATAGTACTAATGTAAAAGGTTGTTATACCATGATAAACCTTTTACAGTGTAATAAAATTTACACATTTGGTGATTGTTTTTGTTTCTTACAAATGGTTACTCGCTAATTAACTTTGTTGTGAAAAAGGTTGATGGCACTCTTATGCCACCTGATGGACCTGACTCTTGGCCAAACAACACCAGTAGGCGTCAATGGCTTGTCTTTTATAGAATCAATGGGTTGTCACTTGAAGGAAGTGGTTTAATAGATGGTAGAGGAGCAAAATGGTGGGACCTCCCTTGCAAGCCTCATAAGGTATACTATTGATGCTTTAAAAATATTAAGAACAAAACAAAAAGATTGAATCTTGATACTCCAAACACTGACCCCTTTGAGAAAATGGCACAGGGACCCCATGGGACAACATCTCCAGGACCTTGCGACAGCCCTGTTGTAAGTACTTCAAACACAAGTACAAGTTGCATTGTGGTTGACAATAACTGTTCAAATGTAATGTGAAACTCCGGATATGTTGCAGGCCATAAGGTTTTTCATGAGTTCCAACTTGAGTGTACAAGGACTTAAAATCAAGAACAGCCCCCAGTTCCACTTCAGATTCGATGGCTGCGAAAGCGTCCACGTGGAATCAATCTACATAACAGCTCCAGCACTCAGCCCCAACACTGATGGAATACACATAGAAAATACCAATGACGTCAAAATATATAATTCGGTCATTTCCAATGGTTGGTCACGAAACAAACCACTACTTTTGTTTACTATTGCGTCAAAACCCAAAAGTCAGTGATGAATTATCCTTTTATACAGGTGATGACTGCGTGTCCATTGGAGCCGGTTGCCATGATGTTGATATAAAGAACATAACATGTGGACCTGGTCATGGTATAAGGTAATTAAATTATTTATTTTGAAGAAAATGTTCCAATATATTATATACATTATAGTTCCTCTAGTTAACCAATCTTATGTTATAATTTTAATTCAGCATTGGTAGTCTGGGAAATCACAACTCCAGAGCCTGTGTTTCAAACATTACGGTGAGGGACTCGGTTATAAAAGTGTCAGATAATGGGGTTAGGATCAAGACGTGGCAGGGTGGATCAGGATCAGTATCAGGGGTGACATTTAGTAATATTCATATGGAAAGTGTTAGAAACCCAATGATAATTGATCAGTTTTACTGCCTGAGTAAGGATTGCTCGAACAAGAGCTCTGCAGTGTTTGTATCGAATATATCTTACACAAACATAAAGGGAACATATGATATAAGGCACCCTCCTATGCATTTTGCTTGCAGTGACTCTGTCCCATGCACCAACTTGACCCTCTCAGATATTGAGCTTCTTCCAGCTGAGGGAGACATGGTGCTTGATCCTTACTGCTGGAGTGCCTATGGAAGCTCTGAGACACTAACCATTCCCCCAGTCTCTTGCTTGCTTGAAGGCCTTCCCCAGTCCATTTCGGGAAATGACGTAGACCATTGCTGACCCACAAAATTCTGGGTTTAAAGCAAAATTTGTGTGTATGTATTTGTATAATTAGTAGGGAAGTAATTAAGGAAAATAGTTATGATCTTGAGTTTTATGTTGTGATTATTGCTGAGGAGTTGTGTTTTTTATGCTCCTCTCCAATTGTTAACCATATATATCTTTCATAGTTATGTCAGGTTTGTAATGCAAGTTTGGCTTCAAGTTTGTCATCGTAATGGACCATGGCTTTATAAATTTTTGCGGTGTGTTGTTATGAATTTTAAATGCATAGGTATGTTTAGGATGAAGGAGTTTGGAAGAAGAGGGTAATAGAGGCTAGGATTAATTTTGGTTTAATTTATTATCGCACTACATGTGGTGTCTATAGCTTTACTTGTAAAAATTCCTAACTAGATTGCTACTAATTGATGGCTGCCTAATATATGTTTAGAAAGTTTCCGCATTAGTTGCCATTCTATATTGCTATTAAAAATGTTTTAGGTTCTGTTATCATATTTTATAATTTGTACGGGGATCCAATTGAAAATTTGGGAAAACTGTAGGGATTTATTTAAATGGTTTTATAAGTATAATAATTGATTTTAATTTACATCCACGTTAATGATTGTATAAAAAATTCTAAAAAGTTTATGCTAAATATGACTCTGAAATTAGTTATTATAAAAGTTAAAAATAAAAAACTTATCATACCTAACTATATATGAATGAGTGGCATTAGTGCATTTATATTAAATTCATGAGATTGTTGCTAAATACTTAATAGTTGTAGGAAGTTGAAAAAACAAGAGTGAATGAATCATAAAGCAAATAGTGTTTAATAATTAATTTGGCAATATTTGGATTTTAAAATTTAGAGAGTTTTAAAGAATTTAAGAAAATGAATAACTACAATTCAAGGCGAACGAATATATACGTTCATTTTAGTTTTTAAAAATCTCAATTAAAGTAAATATTAATTTAAACCAAAAAAAAACATAATAATCCTTTTCCTAGCCAATGATTACAACATTCCGAAAAAAAAAAAACTATTTATTATATTATAAATCCTAATCTATTTTAAAATACATCATACACGAACTCAAAATATACACACATGCAATCAAAATAAAATTTCTTTTGGTCTTTTAGATGCTTCTCATGCACCTTTTCCTAGCTATATATGTTTATCTACATAGTACAATTATAATAAGTTATTACACATAAAAAACAATGATAAGAAAATTATTAACAATTTATAAATAATTCAATTTAAATTAAATACAAACATATAAAAATCATATAGATCACAACCACAAAGATATTCAACCAATGAAATATAAATTTTTATTGACTCGTACTAAACATGTTCAAGTAAGGCTGACATCTGATCCAAACTAGTCTTAGATTTAAAAGTGAATCTAAATATAATAAATAAATAAAAGTTACTTACAATATAGATCTCACACATCACAATTTGTAAGAATTTTATCCACAACTTCTCACTTCCTAATATCTTAATTTATGTGACTTAGACCATTAGTAAAACAATGGGAATTCTATTACAACACAAGTGTTAATACTTAATACATAAATAAAACATGTCATATATCATCCTATATGTTTTATCACTCTTGATAATCATTTCCATAATAATTCACTTGAACAAAATCTAAAGATGGCAACAGGATGTAATGGATGGGAGTTTCATCATCACATCCTCATCTTCACAATAAAATTCATTTTCATCCTCATCCACAAACCCAATAGATATATAATTTTTCTCCAATCCTTATTCCCATCAAGTAATGGACACACCTGTATACTCATACTCATACCTATGTTTTTACTGTTCTAAATGTCAATTAAATCATTTATATAAAAAATAAATAAAAATCACAACAAAAAAATAATGATATTATCAAAATATTCAATATTAAAAGAACATATCATCTTTTCTTCGGGATATCAAATATTAAGAAAAATATTATAATTGTATAAATGTCAATTTAAGGTATCAAATAACAACTAGAGAAAACTCAAAGAATTATATAAATACTAATACATAACTAAATTCCAAAATAACCAAAACATCTATTAATTTTGTAAATGATCACTAGTTTCACTTGATTTGATCTACCTACATATAGAAAAAAAGAGAGGAAAAATTAGATATGATATAATAAATGAAATTGAAAAATTTAGTTACTAGAATATAATACCTTTATCATCAAATATTTTAGTAAATTATGAATATTTTAGATTATGGATATTTTAGTAATTTAAACAAAGACGATGACAAGAATGAAGATAAGTACTGGAACGAGTATGTTAAGGACGAAGATTGGATGAATATGTAAATATCATCCTGTCTTCATACTAAATTTAAAAAATCATGTATTATCCATTTTCGTACTCAATAAATGCAAAGATTCTTATCAAAATGAGGAAAGATTCATATAATACACACGAAAATGAGTTTATTTGTTACATCTAACAAAATCACAAAAAAATAATTACAGATACACTAGATCTTATATATTAGAAGATATGTTTATAGTTTTTATTGTTTATTAAAATATTTATTCTGGATGTTGCTCCATCAAAAGGATTTTGAAAAAAAATTAAATAGCTCACAATTTTATATTTTTAATTTACATTTTTATTGCTTCAATACATAAAACACTTACATTCTTAATGTTGAATTGTTAAAAAATAATTGAGAAATATTGTAGGCAACTTGTCTTTAAATTTAAAGTGTCACCTCCTCGATGAAAATGTCATTTTAAATTACCAAAAGCATTCCCTAAGCACCTCTCGTGAAATATGATCCAACAAACTCGATTTACCAGCTTAATTTTAACAAAGATGAATACTTTAAACATTTTCATTTGAATATGCAAACCTTGAATTAAAAATAAATTTGTTAGATTCTTTGGAAGGTGACTCAATTTTTTTTCCCGCATGAGAGAGGTTGTCAATTATTGCGTCTACACTTTGGTTTGTTTGGATAAATTATCACGCTAGTTGTGTAACCATGAAATTCATGGATGAAAGAGGAAAGACATTTAAGAAATAAAGCACCTTTTCAACATCTGGGTCAGAATTTATGTATTATTAAGATCCAATCAGTTTGGTTATTGATTATCCTTTATGCTGCAGGAGAAAAATGCATCCTCGTAAATAGAAAATTTCAGAACTGCTTTCACATCCCTGTCTTTAAAGATGATTAGTGATGATAGCATAAACAAAGAAAATAAAACAATGCAAGGATAGGGGAATCTAGAAAGTAAAACAAAAGGCCACGATGATTACGTAATTATCAGTGATTATAAGAATAACAAGATTTGTGACTCAGAGATTATTACAACTAATTTATTTTTAAATAACAAATAATACAGTTTTAAACTCTTTAATCATTCCTTCAAATTTACGTATGTGTGATCTGATGGTGTCGAGAATCGCAGTATCATATTTAAAGCTATAATACACTGAATACTTCAATTTGGATTACGTATTTGTATTCAACACGTATCGTGTCTAATACTTTAAGATTACCAATGATGTATCTAATTTATAAAGTAGTAATACACTACAATAAAATCTTTGAATAATGACTAATTTTAGAAATAAAAAATAATTAGTCACTATATAGTGACCAAATTGACAACTAAAATAGTTTCAAAAAATTATAATCAGTCTCTAAATTGATAATTAAAATAATTTTAATGATGAATTGATTTTTAAATTGGTCACTAACATTAGCTACAAGGTTTTGACTACCAAAATAATTGATCTCTAATTAGAAAATTTGATTTCACACATCAACAATCATATATTTATTATCTTTATAAGAATTATTGTACATTTTCATTATTCATATATCACGTATCTATCACGTATCGTATTCTATTATTTAAAAAATAAACGTATCGACGTATCTGATACACGTATCGTATCTGTGCATCACAGGTTTAAAGTTTTATATTAGATAAAAATTAAAAAATAGAGTATCATATAAAAATGAAAATTTATAAACTCATTATTTTAAAATTTTAAATTAAAAAGGGTATCAATATTTTATATAGTTAGACTCCAATCTCGTTATATTATTTCTTCGGGATCCATCTCTAAACCTACCGGATGGTGACCTTCACTTATAAGTTGAGAAGTGGAGAGGGAATGAGAAATTGGAATTTTTTTGTAAAATTTGCACGCGCGGTAGCCACTAATAATGGTGGGATGAAGGAAGGTGTGAGAAAAAGTTAGGGTGAGCGCACGGGCTAAGCTAATTGCCACTCACCACACACACCTTTTCCCCAAGCTTCCAAAGGCTATTATTGTTACCAAACATTGCAAAACATCAAACACTGGAATGAAAGAAAATTAACATGCACTTGCTAAATTGGGATTCAACCATATTCTTATTTTAATTGCTAAATATGGCCCTTCTCAAATGCTTGCTTAAACAATCTTTTTTTCTGCTTCATCCACTTGGTCTCCTTCTAGATTCTAGTCTTGTAATTATTTTGCTGCAATTCCAAGCTTCCTCGTCCACTGTCATTCTATTATGTACCAACACCACGTAATGTGTAACCGTGTTGCAGAGGGTAAGAGAAAATGAATAGTAAGTGTGAAACATTGGTAATGATTTGTGCATTTGTTTCTTTTGGAGCGGTTTGAGAAAGAAAAAAAAGTGAGGGTTTGTATAGTTGGTATTGCTACATTATTTATAGAGCGATGTCGAAGGAATATGAGCATGGAAGGGTGTGCAAAGTTAAAGATAAAGGTAGCACGAGGAATCTAGCCACTCATAAGGGCATCTCTATCTACCCACTACATGCTTATGTCTCAAATCTTAAATTCATGTCTTATGAATATAAACACCTAAATGTCACAAACATACACCACTTTCTTCATCCATTTTAGGATGCTTCAAGATAATTGAAAGTGAAAAGAAAAAGAAAAAATTGAAACAAACAAGAAAGTGGTATTTAAATTTGATAATTTAATTTCGCTAGGTTAAATTTGATATTTTAATATTTATGCATGGTTTTCAATTTGTTTTATTTATTTCTATATTTAAGTAATGTTTTGTAAGTAACTACTTTTAAATATTTATAATTATTTAAATATAATATTGGAATAAGTCTTATGTAAAATTGGAAATAACTTGCTTATACTCTTATGATTTTTTAATCAATCTTAATGCTTATTATACAATGCTAAACTTCCATGCTTTATGTTTATTATGTTCGAATCATCCATATGCTATCCTATCCTGGTTTGAGTTGTTGGGAAATACTTTTAAATCTTCCACTTATTATTAAAGACACAATTAATTGTAGTCTGAAGATCGTTATCGTTATGACAAATTTTTCTTATTAATTTAACTAAAAAATTAAGGGTTTCATAACGGAAATTAGGCTCTCACTACCAAAGGATTGAGGGTTCTAGTGAGTTTTGTGAAGGGATTATTAAAGTATGAATGTAATTAATTTATAGTCTTGCTAGTAAGATTGTTGTCTTAAGTCGAACCAATGAAATTTCCCCTTATTTATTTTAACTCTAATTTTTTGTGCATAATAAGTATGTATAAAATTATATACAAAACAGTTTTTTTTTTTTTTTAAGTTGGTAAAATAGGTTAGACATGATAATTTGTTTGCTCGATTAGCAAGTAATATATATATTAAGTAAGATTGAGAAAATAGTGATATAAATTTAAATGGCAAATTTTTTAAAAATAATTTAAATTTTAAAACATTTTATAAACATAATTATTTTTAATTTATTAATTTATTAATTTTTTTCTCTCAAATGGAACTAAAATAGCTTGTTGGTTCAATATAAGATCAAATAAACAATTTATAAATCGAATTAAATTAATATAATTTATCATTTTCCAATTCTAATTTTAATTATTTATTTGATCATGATAGGAACTAACCTTGTCATAAGGATGACTCCATGATTTTTATGACCGTGATAGGAACTAATCTTGTGTGTGTTAGCTTAGTAGAGCAATATTTTGTTTTACCGTTACGAGTGCTTGACTTTATTAGTCTGACTCAAGGGTACGTATTAAGATAAATTGAGTTCTAAAAGAGTTTGGTTGTATGTAGACTTTTATGTGATGATTGAATGACCCATTCTATTATTGATGTGTTATCTCCTTTTTTTCAACTAGCTTAACCTCTTGTATGCTTTATGGTTGTTGTATTGTCTTCTTCTCTTTACAATGATCACCTTAATGATACTAGTAAATGAAAATGCAGGTGTAGGGCATCTCTTATGGATGAAGAGCTAACTCTTTGAATCGTGAGGTGATACTAGATCATGTTAGGTATAGTTTTGGAAAGGATCATAATATAGTAGCTTGAAAATGTATATGTATGATACTCTTATATATAGTCTTATTGATTTTAGCCTTGAAGGTGTTTTGTAACTTTAATCAATTTATTTTCACACCTTAACTAAACTCAATCTAAATTCCACTTGCATGAATAAACATTACAATATCCAAGAAAAATTTATGCAATTAAAAAATACTTTTTAAGATATTTTTATCTCACAAATTCAAATGGCCTAATTATCAGAAATTTCATTTAAATATGACCTTTCTAAAATATGCATTCATCGCTTATCTTTTTTGTGATTGTATTAATATGCGATATGCATTGGATTATTTTTTTTTTTCTGAATATTCACTATGAAATATCTTATTTTGATAGTATTATAATATTAAAATGGGAAGTTACAAGATAAAAAAAATAAAAGGATGTCTAAATATTAAAAATATTAAAAACTTAATTAAGTTTTGAAATTATCAACCGCATAAGCTAAGTATTGAAAAAACTGTCATCTATAAAAACTTCCAATAGTGTTACTTATTAAATAATTAATTTTTATTTCAAAATTAGACTAGTCATTTTAGGGAAACTTTATTGTTTTTAAATATTTTTTTTTTCACTGGCAAAACTTAAAACCAAAAATTCAAATTAAGCTTGAGTCAAATAAATGATATAAAATAAACATGAAATATATATATATATATATATATATATATATATATATATATATATATATATATATATATATATTCTTTCTTGATTTTGAAAAGAAAAAGGGTAATAAAAGAAAACGTGACGCAAAATAAAAATGCTGCTTGGCAAATTACAATTTCAAATCAAAACATGAAATGGGCCTGGATGTATGTTTTAAGCGTGATATTTTTCTTCCTGCACCACCGTTTTGTTTGCCTGCACTTCCAATAAAACTTGTAACCCAAAACTTGACATATCAAAGCAGACCGATCCGTCGGCTGACCTGCCAACCTGAAAAAAAGGATGGGTCAGATTAGAGTTTTTAACACATTAATCTCGTTATAATCCAGCCTGTCTAGCCCACCAATTGACGGGACAGTCCACTCTGGTCTGCTAATCCATTTTTGTTTTGTTTAAAAATTAAAAATAATTAAAAAAATAAATTGTCTATAATATATAAACAAATTTATCTATATAAAGAAATTTTATAAACAATAATTAAAAAAATGAAAGTAAGATTAAAAAAATTAAAAAAAGAAAAAAAAGTAGTGGGCCTCCCTTGAGACGAGGCACATTGTAGTGTCTAACCCATCTTCTAGTGACAGTTCAGTCTGACCCAACTTGATTTTGGCAGGTCAAGAATTTTTTTGACTGATTATTTCGGAAAATATTTTTGTATCTAGAATTTTTTTTGTAAAATTAATCTGAAAAATATAAAAAAATACATTTTGGATTGGATGTTCGAAAAGTAGTCTCATTTAAAAAAATCTTTCAATTACAAAATTATTTTTTTAATGAGTGTTTCGGAAAATATTTTTTGATTTAGAAATATTTTCCAGATTAATCAATCTAGAAAATATGTTTATATTTCAGATTGAGTGTTTCGAAAAATACTTTATTTTAGAAATATTTTTTTAAAATATTCAATTTAAAATATAAAAATATTTTTTCAAAATAAATGTTATGAAAATAATTTTTGAATTTGGAAATTACGTTCGAAACATCTAATTTACAATGTATTTTTTTATACTTCCGAATTGAATGTTTAATAAGGTATTTTTGGATCTAAAAGTATTTTCTAAAACATTGCATCAGAAATGTAAAATTATTTTGCAAATTAATTACGTTCTAGAATACATTTAGGATTTTTGATATATTTTACATGGAGGTAGAATGACAATATCACATTTTATGGAGGTGCGGGAAGAAGAAGGTGCATAAAGGGTGGGTTGGACCATTCCAGTTAAATTCACAAAACATATATTAAGCAAAAACTTTTATTTACCAGCGTCGCGAGGCATTATTGCGCTTGTGAGTGTACATATTAAATTTGTAATATAATTAAACTAATATGTGAAGTTAATTTATATTTATTAAGAGAAGAGTAAAGTAAATGAAGAAAAAAAAAATACTGTTCATAAATGAAAAAAAAGAGAAAAAAAATTATTATTCAAATAATCTTATAAAATAATATGTTGAAATATTATATTGTAAAAAATAAAATAAAAATAAATAATTATGAATATAAAAAAAATCTCTTTATACTTGTAATATATATATATATATATATATATATATATATATATATATATATAAAAATTTATATATAT
>Ga0214542_1002639_pt1 | contig 36988 bp, 28 predicted proteins | sample CNSS1metaG_FD_160096 | JGI IMG/M metagenome (GOLD analysis project Ga0214542, IMG submission 160096) | Root nodule microbial communities from cowpea collected in UCLA plant growth center, Los Angeles, California, USA - CNSS1 | ecosystem: Host-associated > Plants > Roots > Nodule | place: USA...
ATATATATATATATATATATATATATATATATATATATATATATATATATATATATATATATATATATATATATATATATATATATATATATATATATATATATATATATATGTATATATATATATAGTTATATTATTATTAATGTTCTCTCTAAAAGAGTCTTCTTGTACAAAAAGTAATAATTCCAAATTTTAATCAAGTAACAAATATTTATATAATAGTCAGAGCATTAAATTGGGTGCTAACTAGATTAAAACTCTTTGTTTTGTTTCTGATGGATGCATTTTATTGTTGATGGCGGGTCTTGTTGTAAGATTGGGCTCGTTGAGCGAGAAAAGAGTGGCACTGGGCAAAAACTAGTAAAAGGTTTCTATGAAAGTTTTCTTGATTTAATGAGAAAGGAAATTTAAGGACTTTACGGTGATGATGTTCGTTTGGTTGAATAAATCCTTGTTGAATGTTAAAAATCTATCGGCAGAAATGTGATTTAATGATATTATGACTGTGTATTGGATGGATATGGTGATTTCTATGGAGAAGTACCATATTGTATAGTGTACTGTATACATTGGTGTAGGGATTTTCACGTGAAGTCATCATAACTTTTCTAAACTTATAGACTTATAGATAAAATATGGTTTAGGTGGTGAGAGTTGAAAGAGGTTCCTTGTCTGCGGTATCGGTATGAAATAAATGATTGATAAGAACTAACCTTATTATAGTAGATTAGGCTAATGTCCAACAACTTATTTGTACGTCACCAAAACTAGAGTCTTATGAGTTTATTTGTGATAAACATAAATAGAGGGTAGTGCAGAACAGGGGAGACCTAATAGTATAGGAGATTATGAGAGGAAGAAATGAAAGTTATGATTATGTTTGGTTTTATATATCTTCCTTGCTTTTACACCCCTTAATACCAAATATGTTGCGATTTGATTAGTAGATTAATATATACGAATTAGAATCGTTACACAAATTCCATGATAACCAAAACATATATTATTAAGCTTGCAAACATCGAGTAATTTCACTTGCATTAATAAAATAAAGCTAAAAGATGAAAAAATATTTTTTTTAAATTATAATTTTTATACCAATAAATATTTCAATAGATTACTTAAATGAAAATGCACAAAAGAAAAAGACTAAACCAAAAATAATTCATATAATAAAACTTTTATCCTTTGAATTTTAATCTAAGTGGATACTAATAAAATTCATCGAATTAAATAGTTATGTCATAATAAATGAAATGTGTTTGTACAATTTTAGATGTAAAATTATGCTTATGAGAATTATTTACAAAATAAAAAAAAATTATATAAAACATTTAAAATAGTATTTTATATGATAAAAATAAATAATAAATAAAAATATGAAAAAGAAGTAAAAATAGTCAATTATGTGTCCTAGAAACGATTTGGAACACCATTAAACAAAACTTCGAAATGAAATGTATAATTAAAGGTATGATAAAATAGAAACTGCCTTAAATATCTAAGAAAACTTGTTAGATATCGAGCCAATCGAATTATTGAGAGATAGTAAAAAATTTTAAGCTAACAAAGTTTTTTCAAATGAAAAAAAAAAACTAAGAATCAAAGAGAATAATAAAGATAACTTATTTATGATAGTTAGTAAATGAAAGGCTTACACAAGAAATTGAAATTCAAATATTTGAATGTGAAAAAACTAAATAATAAATAAAATTATTAAAAATTAGTATAAATAATCTAATCTATGTCCCAAAAACTATTTGATTAAATGAAATCGATATTACACAATTTGAAAGTAACCATAAAAAGGAAAAAGTGTGTAACAAAGGTTCTGATAAGAGAACTACAATGGAAATTTTAGTGGATTTTGGTGAATACAAAGTGAACAAAACAAAACTATTAAAAGGGAGAAGGAACAAATGCGTAACGAAAGAAAAAAGAAATAATGGTTACAAAACTACCAAGAAAAAAATATATATATATATATATATATATATATATATATATATATATAATATATATATATATATAAAACTATTTTAGCTTACATAATAAACCATGGATATTTCAAAAGGTGACGACATTGATCACCACAATACCTCCCATTTCCATCATGGCGTAGGTCCACCATTGTTCTCTCCAACTGCAAACGTCGTTGTGAACCAGAGTTGCATCGGTATCGCAATTGCTACCACCAGTGCAAACTCTGCCCTCGAATCAAAATTCGCTGCAAGCCTGGAGAGTGGAGAATAGCCCAAATTGTCGCAGGAAGTGTTGCTTGTCTTCCTCTTTTATCGCGCATTATCTGGTTATAATGAACACATGTCCTTGATGAGGCGAGCTAGAAACCACGGGGATGGGTTCAATGAAGTTGTGTTGGTTTTCAATTGATGAATAAAGCTTAGGGAAGAATGGTATGAAGTAGAAGCAAGGATGATTGGGAAATTATTTATTTATTTTTGTTAAATTAATCGTAGCATGACATTCTGAGTAAAGGTAAGATTTTCCTCTTCAATTAAATATTGAAAATCTGGAATTGGAGTTATATAGAGTAGTAGTAACCTATGAATCTTCAACATGGTGTCGCGTGTCCCTGACAGGGTATCGGACGCAACGGACGCACTGAAGAAGATACGTCTCGGTTGTTGGAATCGCCAAAACTAGTAAGTGAAAGGTTGAACCATTTTGTGTAGAGAATGGAGTTGCGGATAGATGAATGAAGAAGAAGAAAGGGAAAGGACTAAAGAAAAAAAAAAGGTACGAAAGCTTTTTTTTCATTGAATAATTTAATAATTTAAATATTTTATTAGGTTCTGATTTTTCTTCTTTGAAAAATTTTCATGTTCTTTTAAAATTATTATTTTTCATTTGAATTCAAAATTTAAATATAATGTATGACTTTTTATATAATTATTATTATATTATATATTTTTTTATTTGAGATCACTTTTATATTTTTATTTTATTTTTAAATTGCAGAACATAAGGTTACAAATTTTGTAACATTAATTTATTATTTTTAAATGATAAATTAAAGTTTTATTACATATAATATTATAGAAAATAAATAAATTAAACTTTTACTTAGTGAGTCACTAATGGACTCACTTTAAGTATCAAGTATTTCTTAACTAGAAATTTTCATGTAATACAATTTCATAAATTTTGTGATAAAAAGTCCAAAACCAAATTTCTTTAGTGTGTATGTGTGTTCGCACCCCTAAAAACTAAAGAAATGTCACTAATATTTTAGAGACCTTTTCTTCCTAATCTTGTCATGGATATAAAAGCACTAAAGCATTGAAACTAGACAAGTTTCTAAAATGAAAGTCCAAATAACACTTAGAATCTCGTGGGACAATTTCACAAGTCTAAAGTGAAATTATACAATGTTTCCAATAGGAAATGAGATTGCACCAAATACATTTTCCTAAGACACCCGACAATAAAGAAAACTAAAGTAATATATAAAAATATAACAAAAAATTTGTGACAAAAAGTAAATTGAAGCACAATAATCAAGGTACTTATAGATTTTAGCTATATATTCAAAATTTAGTGACAAGTTTTCGTTACAATCTCAGTTTTCAAGATTTGAAGTCCTTTTGAAAATGAAAATAAGTTTTATTGTCTATGTTTCTTCTCTCAAGTGTTTACTCTTTTTAACCCTTTCTTCTTTGTCTCTAAAATTCACCACAAGAGTAGCGTTCATAGTCCTCCAATCAACACTTAAAAATGATACCTTAAAAGAGAGGTGAGTTTCAACAAACAAATGGAATATTAATCAATTTATTTTTCACTTAAGTGAAGAAGCAAAAATTCAAGAAAAAGTTAATATGGAAACTAGACTATTTCCAAAATGAAAGATTGAAGATGACAAACTCAAAGAAGATTAATAAAATAACATATCATATCGAATTGATTTAAAAGGTTACAAGATACAAAAGACTTTATATAAGATGTCAAACCCTTATTGTGATCTTTCTAATAACCATAAAATATTAGATATATCTTTCTAATAAATCTTATAATTTACAATGAATCTATTTAAGAATTAACCCTTATATATACTTATTTTATATTGTGATAACTACTTTATATATATATATATATATATATATATATATATATATATATATATATATATTAGGAAACTTATATTATAGTAACCATTTTATATATTTTTTAAATAAAATAAATCTCTTAAATAATTAGTAAACTATAAATATTTAAAATAATAATAATAAACCACCTTGAATATATATTTTCTAATTATTATAATCTTTCATGGTCTTACATTTAATTTATGTATGCACAAGCTTGTCTAATGTATATTGTTAGACATGTCTAATCAATATATAGATGTACTCATCTAGTGCCTGTGTATAGACTCGTTTAATTAGTGTATGGACATACGTTATTCTAAATGACTATATATTTAAGGTTTACATGGCTAGTTTAAACGACGAAGTAATTAAAAATTATAAAAGGATAAAATTAAGAATAAGAAAAATTGTATTGAAGAAATATAATTAATGCTTTTTACCTATAAGTTATTCTTTAATAATAAATATATAAAATTATGTTGGAAAAAAATTTAATGATGGGTAAAATGCATCTAATGACACACATTAAAAGAAGTAATTATTTATTTATTTTAAAAATTCATGAATCTTTAAATTCATTTTAGGGACGCATATCATGATTAAATTCAATTTCAACATTGACATAATTGACGATTCAAACATTAGGTGGACATTTTAAATTATAATAGATAATAAATTATTTTACAAAATAAATTAAAATATATTTTTTAAATTTAATTTTATTAAATGACTAAGTAGTAAAAAATGATAACACCAAAAAAGTAGTATAAAAATGAATCAAAAAAAGTCATGGGTAAAAACGTAAATTAACTCTCTAAAGACATATGGCAAAAAAAATGTTAAATGACAAACTAACAATTGGGGCACTTGTTAACAAAATAAAAATGGGTAAGCAAGTAACTTTCCTAGATAATAGATAAGTTATTTGATAATATGTGCAACTTTCTTTTTCTATATAGCTTTTATGCATCAATATTGGTATTCCATTTTTGTAAAATGAAAAATCTTTTAAAAATGCCTTCATGCAGGATCGAACTACAGACCTTCAGTTTACAAGACTGACACTCTACCACTGAGCTATAAAGGCTTGGTACTTTAAATCATTTAAATTCAATTTGTTTTCCTCAATTATGTCATTAATTTATTGGATTGGAGGAACTCTTGTACAATAATATGAAGAATGCACATTTATATGAGATACATTATAATAGATTAGGTTAGACAAATGATATAATACAAAGGCATCATATTTTTTTAGATAAGGGTATAAGGGCCACAATATATATGATATTTTTGTATGAATGAACTCAATGAATGGGGGTGGTATGTGATGGAGGAGCTCCCATCAGTATGTCAAAGGGTAATGAGTTGACCATGCTTATATACATTATTGTGAATATGGTATATGGTGATGATTTGGGTTGGTTTTAGCAAATTGAGTTTATATGAGAAAAAGTAATTTCATACATGGAAAGAAATACAACAAGAAATTTTGAAGTTGGATGAAGAATTCACTAGTAGGCATTATTGTGGATGAGTAATAAATATTAGATTGAGATGCATGATTGTATATGCAATGATTTGTGATGATTACACAGGGAAGTAAAGCAAAGGATTTGCAGTAAATGCTTAATATACATGTGAAAGGCATACACCTTTGAATTATATACAAATGTTGACTTCTTCTATATTTGGGGATTTGGAATGAACCATCTTCTCTTGGATTGAGTTTTCACTTCCTCTGATAGGGAAATATTTACTCTCTCAAGCGTAGTCAGACTTAGTCTCCTTCCATAAAGGTTAATTTATTTCTCCCGTTGTTGTTGTATTCCATGTATTTTTAAGTTTCTTTTTTCAATTTGACCTTTGACCTTCATGTTATAAAAACTTTCTCTTTAGAATTCTTTTCAAAATTTCTCTCTGCCTTCTCTCTATTTTTCTCATTCCACCACTCATTTGTTTGATGATCAAGAACCACTACTGGAGTCAACAAAAAACTGAATATAAATTATTTATCAGAATTGAAAACCAGGTAAGTTCACTTGAATATTTAATTCTAGTGAGCTCTACGGGTCTGAACATTGGACACCAACACTATGCCGCAAGACATGGGCTTAGTGACATTGTGTGCAATATCCCTACTTTTAAATAATTATAACATTCATTTTATCCTTATTAAAAAAAAAAGAGGTTAGAAAATCGTACACTTTAACTCCTAAGGTTAAGTTCATGTTTTGTATTATATTTACACAAATTTTGAACATTGAAAAGTAAGTCAAGTAGTTTTTAGTAAAACTAAAATAGTAATGAAAATGAATAATAAGAACATAAAAAACATAAAAATATTAATTAAAAAGTTAATTAATAAAATATTATTAATTATTTTATATATATATATAGAGAGAGAGAGTGAGAAAGAGATAGAAAGATTTTAAAAGTCTGCACACTTTATTGTATTGACCCGGAACAACACACCCTCCAAGTTGAGTCACATGAATTTGCTCCTCTACTTCACCATTCAGAAAAGTAGTTTTAACATCGATCTAGTGTATCACTAGCTTATAAATAGCTGTTAGAGCCAACAATACTAAAAAAGAGCAAATCCTAACCACAAGAGCAAATGTGTCAAAGTAATCTATGTTGGGTTTTGGAGTAAAACCTTTTGCTACTAATCTTTGCTTACATTTTTCTATGGATTTATCAAGGTGATACTTTTTCTCAAAGATCCACTTACAACGAATGGGTTTTTATCCTTTAAGCAAACCTACTAAGGTCCATGTATTATTTTTCTAAATTGATTCAATTTCAGTCTTGATGACCTTATCTCATTGTTTTTGCAGTAGGAGCACTAGTAGCCTCTACAAAGCTTGGTGGATCATAATAAACGAGATAAGTATAAAAATGATCTCAAAAAGAAGTTTCCTTCCTCTATCTTTTACTTCTTCTCAAATCCTCACACATGGCATCACAATTAGTATATATAGGTTGATTAGATGTATCACTAACCTTTAAAGGAAATATATGTTCAAAGCACTTAACATTTCTTATCTCCACTATAGCATTATGCTCAATCAAATAACTTTTAAGAACAAGAAACCTATAGGAAACACTTTGTTCAACATAGCCTAAGAACATACAATAAAAGGTTTTAGAGTCTATTTTCCTTTTCTTGGGATAGGGTAACATTGCCTTAACTAAACACCCCCACACTCTTAGATATTTAAGATTAGGTTGATAACCTCTCTATAGCTCATATGGAGTTTTACTCGTTTTCTTATGAGGTATTCTATTTTGTAAAAAGCATGCAGTAAGAAAGGCTTCTCCCCAAAGGTTATCAGGTGCACTAGAACTAATAAGCATGACATTCATCATTTCCTTAAGAGTTTTATTCTTTTTCTTAGCTAATCCATTAGACTCACGTGAATACGGTGGGGTTACTTCATAGATAATACCTTCTCTAACACAATAGTTGTTAAACAATACATATTCACCACCTTTATCTAATCTAATCCTCTTAATTTTCTTATTCAATTGATTTTCTACTTTCGCTTTATAAGTTAAAAATACATCAAAGACTTCATCCTTATGTTTGATTAAATACACTTTTGTGTATCTCGAATAATCATCTATAAATATTACAAAATAATTTTTGCCACCTCTAGACTTAATTTTTTAAAATCAGCTAGATCAGTTGCATTATCCCTAACAACTCAGTTTGATATTCTACAAAATGACAAACTTTCTTTGTTATTCCAGATTTTAGAAATATGTCACATTTACTTCTCTACTTATCATGCATATTGATTTATTCTAGTCGTTGTAATTTCATAACATACAAGGAATTTACATGTCCTAATTTAGTATGACACACATCGTACGAGTCAATAACATAGGCAGATGAACAAGGTTCATTAATAATTTCGAAAATATTGAGTATAAAGAGACCTTAATCACAATATCCCTTCCCTATAAACATGTTATTCTTTGTCATAAAAATCCTATCAAAGTCAAATGACACTTTAACCCCAACTTTTCCTAACATGGCCATAGAGATTAAATTAACTTTGATTGATGTCACATGTAGCATACACTCAAGGCTAGAGATTTGTTGTCATGGAATCACCGAGATACACATGTTCTTCTCCATCCCCACACTTGTGTTGGAGGTAAAAACACTTTTGTTTGAACATATGTGCCTAGTAGCACAAGAGTCTACCACCCATTGGCTCACATTGGTCACAAGATTTGTTTTAGAAAAGACTGTAATAATTATATCTTTTCCTTTGGTTATTTTGCCAAAGGAGGATTGTCATTCCTAACCCTATTTACTCTATTTTCCTTAAAAGTGGGGTTAAATGCAATGGGATGAGATTTTTTAAAATTAATTTTACTCTTGTGATCAAGATTTCCTCGTACCTTTTGAGCTGTAGCAGATAAATTCCTAGCCCTTGTAGAACCACACTCTTTAGTGTCTTTATTGGTATCTTGGATATTCAAAATATCCAAGAAAGGTTTCACAAAGATTGTTTATGTTCTACAAACACTGTTTGACATCTCTAGTGTATAGTTGGTGTCGACGTCCATATCGTCAGCTTGTAAGTCCTTACAATTGTTGTAAAAGCTGACGAAAACACGAAAAAGATTGACATCCTAAGGCATGTAGATTCACTACCTTCAAGGAATTATTTGTGGTGTATTGCGCAAGCCCCCTAGGATACAATAGGAACTTCCCAAATTTTTTTAGGATCTAAAAAACTAGTAAGAAATTCTCTTAAAGAATAAATAAATAACCCAAGGCTTCCTCTAGCCTCCTTCCTTGAGTGTTGGCCTAACCTCACTTGAGAGCCTCTACAATTCACCATCATTGAACCATATACTCTCTATTACTCATTTCTTTTACGCCTTCAACCTCTATGGATTATCTCCTTTCATCTGCATAGATACATAACTTGAAGATGGATTCATCATATGGTATCATAAGCCTTGTTTGACGTAGGATTATCTTAGTTCTTTTTAACATTCATGAATATAGTGATGATTTCTTAAGAAAATTAAGTGAAAATTTCCATTATACATTAAGATAACATGCTACACTAGTGCAGGGAAGAGAATATGTCGCGGTTATTTTGGCTTTTTGGCTTCGGTTTTACACCCGAGACATATGCTGGCAAGGTAAAAAGATATGTTTATGCCTCGGTTATGAACTGAGGCATATGCGAAGGTTACTGCCTCGGTTTTAGAGGGAACCGAGGCCTAATGTGCATTTTAAATTTAAAAAAAAAAGTATTTTCTGACCCAATAACAGCATCACACATAGTCATGATCCTTGTAAACACACATACACCAACCACAGTGTGCCACATCATCATCTTCAACCTTCTCCCAAATCAGAAACCCTAGCCACCATTCAAACCCTAAATGCCGCCAGTGTGTCGTCACCACCATCTTCGACCACCGCATCACGCCGGAACAGCTTCACGACGCCTTCATTCATCTCGCCGGCGACGTAGAACAACCTTTCTTCACCACTATATCTGAACAGAAAACGTGAAACATCCCACGGCTAACCACCGTGACCCAAATCATGACTTCGACACACACATCAATGTTCGAAACCCATAGGATAGTTTTACGATTTGAAAAAGGAGAAGCACATACCTACAAGCAAGATTGAATGACGACAATGGAGGCGGCTTCACAACCTCTACGACGACAACAATGGAAGAGCCTCGCCCGACGAAGGAGGGCCGTTCAACGGCAGACCGGTGGTGGAGAGATGAAACTGCAGCTACGTGGAAGAAGGAACCTTTGCGTTCTACAACAATGGCGTTCGCAAATGGAAGAAAAAAAGTTGTCGCTGCACCACGTGAAGAAGATGAACAGTGGCGCGATTTCTTTTAAACCCTAAGAAGGCTTATTGCCTTGGTTGATTTTAAACCAAGGCATAAACATATATCTGCCTCAGTTATATGTGACCCGAGGCATATTCCACTCGAAAAGCAATCAAATATGCCTCGGTTAAAATAGACCCGAGGCATAAACATCTATCTACCTCAGTTAAATATGACCCGAGGCATAAAAGTCTGCCACCAATTTAAAAATATCAATGCAGTGGGAAAAATAAAAAATTTAGGGGGTTTATGCCTCAATTCTAAGTACAACCGAGGTATAAAAGTTCGAAAAATTTACAAAAGTGCCACCACGTCTTCATATGCCTCGTTTGCAGGTGAACCGAGGCATATAGAGCGCGGTAAAAAACCCATTATGCACTAGTGCTATCTAGATGTGAAGGTTCATTTCACCAAGCTCTAGGAAAGAAGAAAATGCATTGATTCAAATTAGAAAAGAAAAGTAGAATGCATGAGCAAGTAAAACTCGAGAGCAAACACTATGAAAACCGAGAACAATGAAAGGGAAATAAAGCATAAAAGGGAAAGGAAAGAAATGGAATGATATGAGAAGCACACCACTACAAAGGAAAGGCCAAAGCCATGGATTCCTTTGAAGATAAATGATGGTGCCACCACTTGAGTCTAGGCTCAAGATAAGGCTTAAAAGTAGTCACTCCCTAGGGAGGAAACTCCCATAATGGTTGATACACAAAGGTGTCTTAAATTCTCCAAAATGTTCAACTCTTTTACAAGTGTTAGAGGTCCCTTTAAATAGAAGTGTTTAAGGGCCTCTAAGAAAAACACATAAGTTCCAAAAAGGGCTACAAAGTAAATAATAAACTTAGAATCTAGAAGGTAGGTCAAAAAAGGAGCACATGTGCATGTTCTAGAAGCCAAGGCAAGGATGAATGCTCCTTCTAGATGCTTCTAGATGTCTTGGTGGCCAAGGCATGTGGTAATCCTTTCTAGATGTTTTTAGAAAGCTTTGCTCCTTCTCTCTCCTCCACATATGCTTTCCATAAGCCATCGAACACACCACTTGTTTTTCCTTTGCGCCACCTTTTAATCATCCTACAAAGCAAGTGAAATTAGATTAGCATGTTGGCTTAGGTTAAGCTAATCTTGAGTCAACAAGTCAACCTAAGGTCAAGGTCAACAAGTAAACTTAAAATAGTCAACCAAGCTAACTTCATGGAATTCAAATTAAGAAAATGCTAAACAAGGATAAAGATGGAAAAGCCTCCCTTTTTGTCATGCTTCTTGTAATCCTCCTTGGGTTGACTTCCATAGTGTTATGCAAGGTGGTCATGCCTTCACCATGCTCCCTTTCTTAATTTGACCATGAATTCTTAAGCCTTACATCAAAAGGAGAAAGATCACTTACACTGAAAGAGTTACTTATGTTATAGCTTGAGTGTAAGTCTAACTCATATGCATTGTTATTGATCTTTCTAAGGATTTGGAAAGGTCCATCCCCTCTTGGGAGAAATTTGAACTTCTTTTGAGTAGGAAACCTTTCCTTCCTCAAGTGAAGCCACACCCATATCCCCTCCTTGAAGAGGATTTCCTTACTTCCCTTGTTGCCATCCTCTTGATATTTCTTCACCTTTTTCTAAATGGTTTCCTTGACTTGTGCATGTAAGTCTTGGACCATTTGGGCTTTGGCTTGCCTATCTTGGAAATTCCAAACTTCATGAGTGGGAAAGGGAAGAAGATCTAGAGGGATCAAGGGATTGAACCTATAGACGACCTCAAAAGGAGAAAGAGAAATGGTGGAGTGCACAACCCTATTGTTTGCAAATTCTATGTGAGGGAGAAGGTTTTTCCACTCCCTAATGTTCTTTAACTATCATACATTTCAACATTTGACCTAAAAGTCCTATTCACCACCTCAGTTTGGCCATCACTTTAGGGGTGACAAGTGGTAGGAAAAAGAAGTTTGGTGTCAAGCTTCCCCCACAAAGTTCTCCAAAAATGGCTCAAGAACTTTGTGTCCCTATCACTAACAATGGTCCTAGGGATGCCATGTAGTCTCACAACTTCCTTAAAGAAGAGGTTTACAATATAAGTTGCATCATCCACCTTGTGGCATGGAATACAATGGGCCATTTTGAAAATCTATCCACAACCACAAAGATGGAATCCTACCCTTTCTTTTCCTTGGGAGCCCTAAAAATAATCCATGGAGATGTTAACCCAAGGCATAGAAGGGATGAGTAAGGAAGTGTAAAGACCATGGGGTTGGACTTTGGACTTGGCTTTTCATGCATGTTATGCAAGATTTACAATGCTTTTCTACATGCTTTCTCATTTGAGGCCAATAAAATTGCTCTTTTAAGACCTATAGAGTCTTGTTAGCCCCAAAATGCCCCATTAAACCTCCCTCATGTGCTTCCCTAATGAGTGAAGGTCTTAGAGAATATTGGGGAATGCAAAGCCTTTTACCTTTAAAAATGTATTGATTGAGGAGGTAAAAGTTATAGCTTGCCCCTAGGTGGATTTTACTAAAGATGGAGGAAAAGTTAATATCCTTGGCATATAATTCCTTATATGATCAAAACGAAGGAACTTGGCTTCATGCATGGAAAGGAGGGCATGCCTTTCTGAAAGCCCATTCGCCACCACATTAGCCTTTCCTTGTTTATGTTTGATCATATAGGGAAATTGTTCAAGGAATTTTACCCCCCGTGAATGCCTCTTGTTAAGCTTACCTTGGCTCTTCAAGAACTTAAGAGATCCATGATCACTATGGACCACAAATTCTTAGAGAGAAGGTAATGTTGCCAAGTTTGCAAGGTCCTCACAAGAGCATAAAGCTCTTTATCATAGGTAGAGTAGTTAAGATGAATTTCCTTGAGCTTTTCACTAAAGTAGGCTATAGGGTGTCCTTCTTGGAGAAGCACGACCCCAATACCTACAGTGGAAGCATCACACTCAATTTCAAAGGTTTTGGAAAAGTTAGGAAAACATAAAAGTGGTGAATTGATCAATTTTTCTTTCAAAGTTTCAAAGGCCTTTGTTTGATCAATTCCCCACTTGAAGTCCACACCTTTCTTGACCAATTCATTTAAGGGTGCGACTATGGTGCTAAAATTGGCACAAATCTCCTAGAAAAGCTAGCCAACTCATGAAAAGACCTTAGCTCACTCACACTCTTGGCGGTAGGCCAATCTTTGATGGCCACCACTTTCTCTTAGTCCACACGGACCATAGGAAGATCACATGATCCATTCCAAAGATGCATTTATCCATGTTAGCATACAAGGATTCCTTTAAGGTTTCTAGCACTTCCTTTAGATGATGTAAGTGGTGTTCTTTAGACAAGCTATAGATGAGGATGTCATCAAAATAAACCACTACAAACTTGCCTAAGAACTCTCTAAGAACATGATGCATGAGTCCAACTTAACCTAGAGGGTTGCCCTAATAAAGCCATCACTCCTCTCTCCTAAAGAATCCATCACTCAAGACAAAATTAGAATTGGAAATAAAGATGAGTTGTCAAAACCAACTAGCTATGGTACTTGGTACAGGAGGTGAAGGAGCTCCAATAGACACAAGGATACACCATAAGTGACCTGCTCCAACAACTTGCTACCTAGGTGGTTGATTAAGATGAATTAGTTAGTTAATCTAGTTAAGAGTTAGCTTAGTGTTAAGAGGGAACTTTGACGGTTACCACAACCTGTAATAGGCACTCTTAGGGGATGAAAAATTGTTCTATATGCTATCACCAATCATATGGACCACACCATACGAACCCCAACACACATCATTAAATCATTCTCGATTCTATGCTCACTACACCACCATACATTTTCCTCTTATTTTCTTTTCTCTGTTTCCACTTTGCTTATACATTTTTGGGATAATCCTTAGAACAATGACAACAGAATAGGTATTGGATTAAGGATCTCCTATTTTTCATCATTTTTGTGAGTATTACTTTCATTTGTAACCGATTCTTGCTGTTTTGAATGAATGAATCTTCAATTTCAATTTTGCTATCATGTGTCCTTACACTTTTAATTCCATTTTCTACTAATTAATTCATAAGTGAGTTTTGAATGGTTGAGATGTATGATTCAATATATTATTGGATTTAAAGTGTAAACATGATGAATTCAAGTAGATGCACAATCATCTAAATTTTCTCAAATGTCTTTTGGGTAGAATCTTGTGCTTAACCAACCAAAACTGACTCATTCTTCTTAGTTCGGCAAAACCATTCACACACACACACACAGTTTCATCTAATTTCATTTGTAAATTTTGTGATGCCATACGTGTTGCATTCAATGCATTTCTACATAAAATTTGTGATTCATTATGTTTAATTTTGCACTAGCACATATGAATGTTAATTTCGTTAAACCAGGGTTCATAAATTGGGAATTTACGATTTACTTAATCATTTTACATGATTCTTGTTTCTATGTATAATAAAGATTAGTCCAAACCACTTTGCATCATAACATCGTTGTTCCATTCAATCTAAGTTGATTTGCGAAGCTATCCTTGTAAGACCCGAGAAAATTAAAAAATAAATAAATATTTATTTAATAAATGCAAGGACAGGAGTCCCTATGTTAATTAATATGATTATTATGGTTATTATTATAATAATTAATCTTTGTGACTCTATCACTCATATGATTCTTATGATTCTTCTTTTTAACTTGGCATGATGTTTAGAGTTTTCTTCTAAATACGACACACTTATGATTATTATTTATTATTATTACTATTATTATTTTATTTTACAATTATTTTATTATTATTTTTATTATTATCATTGTCTTATTTTATTAATGATTTTATTATCATTATTATTGTTTTATTATTATTGCTTTATTTTATTATTATTATTATTATTATTTTATCTTATTAGTATTACTATTTTATTATCATTATTTCATTTTATTTTATTATTATTATTATTATTTTTTATTTATTAATATAATAAAAATTATTATTATTTATATTATTGTTATTATTTTTATTTTTATTATTATTTTTATTATATTATTATTATGGTTATTTATATTTATATTATTGTTATTATTTTTTGTTTTATTTTATTTTATAAAATTTTTATTATTTTATTTTGCTATTATTTTATTATTATTGTTATTATTTTATTTTATTGATGATTTTATTATCATTTTTATTTTATTACTAGCATACACACATATACGTGAAATTATATTAGTAGGTGATGATAATGTAATGTTATTAAGTTATAATATATAAAATAAAATTATATTTATAAAAAATAAAGTGAAATATATCAGAAAAGATGAGAAAATAACTATTGATAAATAGAAAAAAAGAAAATAGCTGAGATAGACGATTTTATAAAAGGGTTTGTAAAAGTAACGGTAAATTTTTAAAAATTTTATAAATAATTATATTTTAAAGGGTAAAATTAGTATTTTGAAATGTGGACACAAAATAATTATATTGTTTTACTATTATTCCTTTATTTTATTTTGTTATTATTTTATTATTGTGGTTTATCTTATTAGTATTATTATTTTATTATTACTGTTTCATTGTATTTTATTATTATTTTCATTACTATTATTTTTATTTTTATTATTTTATTTTATTATTATTATTATTGTTGTTGTTATTGTTGTTGTTGTTGTTGTTATTTTTAGGGTTAAATATGTTTTTAGTCCCTTAACTTTCAGTGACTTTTGGAATTAGTCTATTTTGAAACTTTAGACCAATTTAATTCTTCATCTTTCGAAATATGTGGATTTAGTCTTTTAATCAAATTTTGTTAAGTTTATTTGATATTTGGTATGCATTTGAAGATTGTATTTAAGTTGTTTATACTATTTAACACATTTTTTTAAGTCAAATACTATTATGAAACGTGCTTAAAATGTCAAATAAACTTAACAAAATTTGATTAAAAGGACTAAATCCACATATTTCGAAAGATGAAGGACTAAATTGGGCCAAAGTTTCAAAATAGACTAATTCCAAAATTCAATGAAAGTTAAGGGACCAAAAACATATTTAACCTTATTTTTATTATTATCATTATTACTATTTTATTCCACGTGTAATATTTTAGGGGCAATGAATATGTGTTTTTCCTTATTTGTATATTATTTGGTTGTCCAGGATTGTGTGTTGGGTATGACACTTTGTTTTGATGATTTTATGTGAATTTATTGTGATTCTTTGGTATGTATGAAACAAGGATATGGTGTTCATATGTTGACATACACATATAGAAGATCCATTGATGTGTTTGGTGGATATTGATTAGGAATGTGGATATTTATCTAGCTGTGTTTTATGTATGACTATATGATATTGTGTACTTAAGTTCAACTTAAAGATATGAAAGTGTATCTACTTGTTAGGGATGCATGTTTTGCATGAATTGAGTGTCTTGTGTAAATAGGTTCACTGGAACCTATTCTGGAGTGCAAAAAACTAGTAAATTACTAGTTACTGGTGTGCCGCCTAGCGGAACAATGTAAACCACCAGGCGATAGGCCACAAAGTGAACTTTGGAGCAAAACCCGAGAGTTGACGCCTAGTGGTGCAGGATGACCTACGAGGCGAAATTTTTGAAATTAGGCTAAACCCAATTCCAAAGGGTTGGCGCCTAGCGGCGCGAGTTTTGAACTTGGAGCAAATTCCAATGGGCTGGTGCCTGGCACGAGAAGTTTTGCCAGGTGGCTTGTGTCATTTTCACCAAGCGACACTAAGGTCGTGTTAGGTGACGCAGAGCATGTTGTTGGATTTGTTTAGGGATTGCTACAAGACTCTAGATGATGGTCTTTGAGGAGATGACTTGTTGGGGGCCTAATTATGAGTGTATCTTGTATTGGGGTAACACATGACAACTCGAGGTTGTAGCCTAGTGGTTTGGAAGTCCAGTGGAGTGTGCGAGATCGTGACTTGTACGAATGGGTTGCGGAAGATTTCCCTCTTCGGTGTTATCCGACGAGTTTGGTAGTCTTAGGACAAATACGGACTATGGTTTGTATTGGGGAACTCCACTTGGTGTTGCGGATTGTGGCCGTGACAAGATTATTTCCACGTGTGGACTATAGGTGGTGGCCTATAGTCGGAGGGGGGTGGCGAGTAGACACTCGTGGCAGCAAGTATCAACTAAAGGAAGCATAAGAGGGTGTAGAATCTGGATGCTCACGGAGACGACCGTGGGGGTGGGGGGCTAGTGACTAAATATGGTACTTTTGTGAGGGTCGTCTAATTAAGTTAGTAAATTGGGTTTTTGGGGTTGTTTTCTTTTATATTGTCATCATTTTCTTTTATTTTGAGCTCACCCTATTTGTTTGTGTTTGTCGATGATCGTGTAACTTGTTACGCAAGAGTAGAGGATGTTACAGGTGGAGCTATTGAAGAGTAGCGCCGGAGAAAGGGCTTACATGGGGATATTTTTTAAAGACGTATTTATCTCATTCGTTTTCGTGGAATATGAACTTGGAGTTGTACTCTTTTAATTGAATATTGGTTTTGGAATTTGTTTTCATTTAGCGCAATTAATAAAGATGAAAATTTTTCCCGTGTTTTGAGTAAGATGAATAATTAAATACAACTATTTAATGATATCATATTTTATTTTAATTAAATTAGTAATATTCTACCGGGATGTTACAATCATTCACTTTTGCATACGTATACACTCATAGACATTCATTCATCATCATATTCTCTGCATATCACCTTCCAATTCCATTTCCAGTTATTGCATTTAGTCAATTCATGCATTAGGAAGCATATTTTGATTAGGTTGTTCATAATTTCATAAAATTGGTTTATTACTATGCATTAGTTGCTTAGGAATTTCATCAAACACCATACATGAATTTTACTTCTCTTAGTCATTTCATCAAACACCTTGCATCCATACATTTCCATACCATTTTCAGTTCATTTTAGCATCTGTTTTAGTAGATTTTATAGAGATTTCCTCCAATTCACCAAGCTTGTTCAAGAATCATTTAAAGTTCAATTGCCTATCCTAAGACTAATCCTTAGTTAATCACTACACTACATAGGCAGTGAGAAAATTAAGTTTTGACTAAATCTTACGCGACTAAAGGTTTATCAAACATTATGAGGTTCTTAACTAGGTTGAACCTTGAGATAAGATATAGGGTTGAGCTTCTACCTTATAGAGATTTGAATGATTTGGTTCAAATGTGTATAAAGGTAGAACAACAGTTATTGAGAAGATCTTCTAAAAGATATCCAACTCCCTCTAGCTACTATGTCAAAGAGATATTAAGATGGAAAACGAAACCCCCCCTAAGAATCTAGCCAAGGAAAATGACAAAGGCAAGGTTGAATCATTTGCACATGCTCGCACTAGTGATATTAAGTGCTTCAAGTGTTTGGGAAGAAGCCACATAGTTGCTCAGTGCCCTACCAAAAGGAGTATCATCTTAAGGGCACTAATCACTGTAGTAGTCAAGAAGAGTCAACCACTAGTGAGGGTGAGGGTGAGAGCTCTAAAGAGTCAAATGGAGAGGATACATACCCTTGTGAAGGAAATCTTCTCATAATTAGAAGACTCATTAACAACCAACCTAATTTATCACACATCACACAAGGAGATGCAAAATTATGAGTGAACCGATGTAAAAAACTTTTTGCATTGGTTTAACTTTTTGATCTTAATTTGGTCTTTGTTAAAAATCATCAAGAAAATCAACTTAATTAGTCTTTCTTTGTAATTTCTACATGTTTATATAATTTGTTGATAAAAAATTGCTTTTGTTGTTAATTGAAAGTAATTTTGACTAAGAAATTGATCAGATTTGAAAGCTTCTATTAATTAAGTTTTCTGCATATTTAGTATCAATAATTTAATTTGTTGATCCTATTTTCCAATTGGTTGAATTGTGTTAATTTATTCAAATACTCATTATTAGTATTTTTAATCTGCTGACTCTATTTTTAATTAGTTAAAATGTGTGATTAAGAAATGGTAGATTACTAAAAACTTTGTCAATCAGACTCAAACAAAAGATTTTCACAAGTATAAAATTGAATCTAAGTTTTTAAAAGGGCCAATTCAACTCCCCTTCTTGGCTAAACACTTTATTTACTTTTGACAACAATAGGTGGATGACAAAAAGAATTTGGGGATAAAGCTGAAAATTTGAAGGATAAAACTCAAATAAAGAGTTTGGGGATGAAGGACGATGATGATTTCTTTGAAAATACTTTGAATGATCAAATTATGGATGTTAGCTACACTAATTTTAGGGTACTAATGAAATAGTTGAAGATACATATTTTCATATTTCAACCAGTGTAACAAAGTGGAGAAACTTAGTATTGAAAATGAGAAATCGGTCTTTGGCAAAAAATGAGAAGAAAAATGATCTAGTCCAAATTTCAGTAAGAGTTGGTGATAATAAGCTCGAGTGAAAAGTCATTCATGAACTATATCAAAAGCGTTAAAAACACTGCATAAATGTTGGATGGTGAAAAAGGATTAAGTATGAGTAATATTCTCTAGCAAAGTGTAGGTGTCATCTTTTTTAGGATTTCTATTAGGAAATTTGTAGAAAAGGTCTAAGGAAAACTCTAGCTAGGAAAGACAAGGTTCTTAAGTTTGTCCATTGTGACTCACCTATCTTTCCTGGGAGTCTACTTAGTAAACCTTCAACAATATCATACAACTAACAATTTGAGTGGTACCAATATAACCTTCTTCACAAGAAAAAGGAATTACTTGTTACTAGCGTTTGATAAGACAACACTTTGACAATGAACACAATAAGGAGAATCGCCAACTTGATCTAAACTTCAGACATGAAATACAATAAGAGTCTCAAATATAAGAAGAGGTGTACACAACAAAGATTTGCTCAACAATACAACATCCGAGTAAAAGAACGAGTTTAAGCTTAGAGAAGTAAGAGGAGATAAACTTGAAAATCCTCATAATGCCACTTCATCAAAGGTTTTGCAACTTCCAACATCAATCAAAGGCAAGGAAGAAATCAATCTAGATCCTCGGTCAAAAATTAAAGACCCAACCCAAGTTTCAAAAGTTCGCACTATTCAAGAAACATGAAAATGCTATGCAATCATATTTCATAAATTAATGTAAATACTCATAAAATTGTGTAATTTAGTTTAAAATAAATAAGTTGTTTGATTATATATTAAACTTTCTTTTTTATGTAACTTGTTCATATTTAAATAAGTTATTTGGTTACATGTGAAACTTTCTTTTCTATTTAGCTTAATGCATTAATATTATTATTCATTTTTCTAAAATGGAAAACATTTTTAAAATGCCTTCATGCAGGATCGAACTACAGACCTTCAGTTTACAAGAATGACGCTCTACCACTAAGCTATAAAGGCTTACTTATTTAAATTAAAGTTTTTATTCCTTAATTATCTCATTAATTTCTTGGATTGGAGGAACTCTTGTACATAATGATATGAAGAACAATAATTTAGATGGGATACATTGTAATAGATTAGGTGAGACAAATGATATTTACAAAGACATCATATTTTTTAAATGAAAGGTATGGGGTGTAAGACCCGAGGAATTTAAATAAATAATTATTTCATAAATACGGGTAAAGGAGCCTTTATGGCAATTAATGCTAGCCTTTATGACGTCAAATACTACTAGTTCAAGTGGTTGAGAGTACTTAGTCATGTTGAGAGGACTTGGGTTAGATTAATTGTGTATTATTTTGGTAACATGTTTGATCCTGAGGAGTGATATTATAATCCTAGATTTATAGGAATTATCATGAAATATGAATTGGTTGAATGGTTATGCATTGACTTGATATTAGCATGGTTATGTGTTCGAACCTTTATTTTGTAGTCAACACAACTTCTTATGTTTTAAATAGTATGTTGATTAGGCCAATTTTAAAAAAACACCCTATGAGCTTTTCAAAGGCAGGAGACTTGCTTTAAATCACCTAAAAGTATTTGATTGCAAATGTTTTGTCCTAAACAATGGCAAAGAGTAACTTGCAAATTTGATTCAAAAGCGGATGAAGGAAGTTTTGTTGGTTATGTTACAAATAGCCATGCATATAGGGTTTATAACAAAAGGCTAATGATTGTTGAAGAGTCTGTACATGTTGTATTTGATGAAACTCACCCAATGCTCCAAGATCAAAGGCATAATAAGAATACAGATGATGAAGATGTGCTACTAGGAAAGCAATTTGGTGCAAGAAATAAGTTAGTTGAAAAGGAAATTCAGTCGGCTAAAAAAGTTGCAGATAACAACTTACCCAAGGAGTGGATTAAACCCAAAGGACTATCAAAAGATAACATAATTGGTGATATCAGTCAAGGAGTATCCACTAGATGCAAGCTTGTATTTTTTGAACATGTTGCATTTGTGTCTCAAATTGAACCTAAGAATGTGAATGATGCATGGGTGATAGTAATTGGGTTGTTGCTATGCAAGATGAGCTTAATCAATTCACAAGAAATTATGTGTGGTCTCAAGTTCCTAGAATTAATGAAATGAATGTGATTGGTACTAAATTGGTGTTTAGGAATAAAATGGACTAAGATGGTAACATAGTTAGGAATAAAGCTAGGCTAGTTGTTAAAGGTTATAATCAAGAGGAAGGCATTGATTTTGATGAAACATATGCACCTGTAGCTAGGCTAGAAGTTGTGAGATTATTATTGTCATATGTTTGCATGTGTAACTTCAAACTTTCTCAAATGGATGTGAAAAGTGCATTCTTGAATGGTTTCTTAAATGAAGAAGTGTATGTATCACAACCCCCTAGATTTGAAGATAACCTCTATCCTAATCATGTTTTTGTTGACATGCGTAGTCTGGATGGTTTGTTACTTGAGATTTGATGAAGCTTTGTTGAAGTAACTTGAAGTCATTACTTTAGAATCATGCCTACATTGAGTAAGTTATGGAGATTTGGTGTTCCTCGAGTTGATCAAGCCTTATATGCATGCCCTCTATATGCATCAATCATGGGGAAATGATTATAATTCACTTTGTAGACCATGTAGCATTTATTATATGTATAGGGTCTCTATTGTGTCTTTTAATCTGTTGAAATATTTTTCAGCAGGTTAACATGTGTCTTCTAATCTATTTAATGGACTTTAACAAATTAAAAGGTTAGCTACAACAATTTTAAATTGTGACTTATTCAATCAGTTAATTTATTTTTTGATCGATTGATTTCACTTAACTTAAGTTAAGTGAAATCAATCGATTGATTTGAAAATCAACCTGTTAAATTTCGTAACAGTTTGACTATAAGAGTTGTGTTTTTCGAAAGAGAGATAAGAAGACCATTTTTGAGCGCGAAGTCATTATGGAAACCTGGGAATTCTCTTTCTTTTGTGATCATACAAATTGCAACTGGTGAAGATTGATCTTGGATCAATTCTTGTAGCATTTTACTTGGTTTTTGAAGCTTGGAGAAGGTGTTTGTGGTAGGTAGGGTTGTGCTACCATTGAGGTTTGATCTTTCTCAAGCTTTGTGTGTATGCCTAGTGGTTTTTCAAGTTTGCAAGAGGTGTCTTGTTGTGCTGATGTGATTCTTGTGTTATTCTAGAGTCTTTTGTGTGCGTTTTTGCATATTTTAAAAGTTTAAGGGTGTAAACTTTGTAAATCTTTTGAAACAAAGCCAGGCTCTGGTTGCCTTGACCAACTGGATATAGCTAGGTTTGAGTGAACTAGTATAAAAATCTTGTGCATTACTCTTTTCTCTAACCCTTCTCTCTTACATTATCATTTAAAGTTTAAAGAATTATGATCTAAACCATCTTTTTGACATTCTAGAGTGTTTTGGCATCATCTGCAACATTGATCATGTTTGTATAACTCATTGGAACTTGTCTTGACTGATCTTTTACATTGATCTTGCTTTAAATCACGAATCTGCATTTTTTGCAGTATTTTAGTCAACTGTTTTTGTGATTCAATCGATTGATTCAGTACTGCATCAGTTTAAAAAATCAATCGACTAACTGTTTTTGATTGGTTGAAAGTGTACAATCCAGAGGTGTTTGCATCCTTACTTGTTGGTTGGGTTGATTTAATCAAAGATAGTTTTTAGCCTTTAAAGGTTACCAAAAATTTTAACTAGCCAATTCACCCCCCCCCCCCTTCTTGGCATTTTTCAACCATTTCAAAACTTACAATTTTCAAATTGAAAAGGCCTTGTATGGTTTGAAACAAGCACCACGATAGTGGTATGAGAGGCTAAACAACTTTCTTTTATCAAAAGGTTGTGCTATAGGTGTTGTTGATAAAATACTCTTCGTTAGATGCAAGTAATGTGATACTTGTTCAAGTGTATGTTGATGATATAATCTTTGGGTCAAATAATAACTCCATGTGTGAAGAGTTTGTGGTAGCTATGCATGGAGAATTTGAAATGTCTATGATGGGTGAGCTAACCTACTTCCTAGGGCTGCAAGTGAAGCAACTCGAACATGGGACATTTTTAAGCCAGTCAAAATATTGTTTTGACATGATGAAAAGTTCAAAATGGAGGATTGTAAAGACGCTGCCACTCCAATTGCCACAAACTACCTTATGGTTGTAGATGAAGTTGGGCAGCAAGTTGATTCAACCAAATATAGATGATTGATTGGTTCTTTGCTATATCTAATAACTAGTAGGCCATATATTCAATTTTGTGTATGCTTGTGCATATGCTTGGTAATAAGGTGGATTTGAGTTCGAATCTTGGCTAGTGCTATCCTCAAATCAAGTGTCAAGGGTGTTGAGATGGAGATTGTAAGACTTGAGAAAATTAAATGAATAAATATTTAATTACAACAGTTGTGGATTACAGATAGATCTAAAAGAATTAAAATGTCAAGTCCTAGTAAGAATTAGTGGTAGCTCAAGTGGTTAAGAATACTTGGTTATGTTGGAAGGTCTTTATTGATGTTGATAATATTTGAATATGAAAGAGTATACAACTAAAAATTATATGTACTTTAAGCCCTTGATGTTTGTTGTTCTGATGCCCTCTCTTGTGTCAACTTTTTTTAATTCCTATATTACCCCTTTAATATAATTAGTTATTTATTTTTAAAATAATTTAACATTTAACCGTTATTTTACCGTTTCTTTCCACATCACTCAAAGTCATGGCCCTTCTTTCCTTGCAACAACATCATTTAATAATTGTTGATTTTTGAAAGAGGAAGGCTTTTGTTTAGTGAAGTTGCCTTTGTTACTTGACTGCATTGCTTATTGTCTCTCCTTTGACACTTTGTTGTTAGTATTGTTGTCTCTTCTATGACACATACTTTGCTGTTACTATTTTTATCAAATGAAGGATTATCTTCATTGGACAAAAGAAAAAGGGGTATTCTACTGTTCCTTTTGATTTATGATTACAATGAAGCATGGTAGTACTATATTAGTGGATAACCCGTGTGTATGGTTGTCATTTCTACGCCTATAGTTAGGACATTAGCATTGAATGCCCAATTCTCCAGTTTCTCATTTTTTGTGCGCATATCTTACGAATTACTCACTTTTGATGTTTCAGTAATCAATCAATTTGTATTTAATTCTCTATATTGTGTATCAATTTTGCTTGCTATCTTTATCCACTCTTTTAATGTGTTTATTATTATTATTGTTAAATCAGGATGTTCAAACATATGTTAATCTACGATGTTTCGCTTTAATAAAGTATCCACCCCAATGCTTTATGTTTTCCCGTAATCTCATATCTTATCGCTAAAAAAAATATTATTAAGTGGAGATTTATTGTAGGAGGTTATAAAAATCCTCTACAAAATAACATTATTTAAGATGATTATATTAGAATGTTTAATGTTTAAATTAGTGAGGGTTTTTATTTCTTTTTAAGAGGTCTGTAACCTCCGAAAATTATTCTGCACATTTTAAATTTTTTTGAACCTTTCCCTCCAAAGGTTGTACACTGCTCATGCGTTTCCCCAAGTTTACAAACCTTGGTCTAAATTTACACTGCTCACGCTTTCATCTCCTTATCTCCGTTTTCTCGATTCGTTGTATCTTCGTCTCGTCGTCAAACCGGCGTTCATCTCCTCATCTCCGTCCAACCATCAAATCGGCGTTCTGAAAGTCGTCATTCATCATCTCCGTCGTCTCTATTATCTCCGGCCAGTTCTCGTCGTATCTGTTATCTCTGGCCAGTGCTCGTCGTCTCCGTCATCTCCGGACAGTGCTCGTTGGCCATTGCTCGTCTCCCGGTAGTTGTCGGCCTGTGCTCGTCTACCAATGCTTGAGGTACGAATTGTGTGGGTTGGATTGTGTTGTAGGATTTTTGGGGGTTTTCGTTGCTTGGATTTGATACGGATGTTTTCCTTATTTTGAAACAAGGAGGACAATGTTCGGGTGAGGGTGAAAGAGGTCTCGGAAAAGGACTTTTGTGTTAACGAAGCTGCTTCTGTTGTTCCTCAGTTTCATCACCCGAGAGGGCAAACACAGGTTTGTCTCTTAATTTTGCAACTGCCCTTGCCTTTGGATATGAGAAGTATATCACATTGTTTCATAACATTTTTGTTTTGCCATTTTTGACAATTCTGTGATTGAAGGTAGATGCATCTTCTGTAGTTTGTTCGGCTATATATACATTCTTTATATATAAAGAACCTATGATAAAAGTGTACCCATCCACAAGTTTAAGAGCATTGGAATTGACACTTTTTGCAGTTACAACTTTTGTCCTTTACACGTTCTCTTTATTTGCTGGTTCTCTTTCTTCTCTGGTTCTCTTCACAGGTTATAACTTTAATGCTGCCACGCTTAGTCTCATATATGTAATTTACAGGTTCCATTTCATGCATTGTAGTTCACGCTTGTTATTTGGAGTCATGTATGTAGTCAATATGGTTTAATTCCCAATGCATCACACAACTGCACTATTTGATTAAACTAAAAGCCCTGCCAAATCTTTTGCCTACTTTGAAGATGAGTTGCACTATTATAGATCTCTAGCTTCATCAGGATTGTTTACATTGCAACCTTATGTGGTTCAAAGTATGCTCTTCTTTGCTTTCCAACCAAATTTATCGTTGTGCTGAAGCTCTCATAAGCATATAAGGGAAGTCAGTTAGTTGCTTGACATCCTATAGGTCAAATGAGTCCAGGGGACATAATACTTCCTGGTTGATTTTTAGCTTTCAGCAAATGAATATCAAATTGTGCCACTGGTGGATTATCTGCTAGAACATTTTTTTTTGCTTTTCATTTTATAATCCAAATTTAGTTCACAAAGTAGGGTGCCTCATGATCATGATATAATTAAATACTAATAAGACATACATATCGTAAAAGAAGTTGTTAATCTTTCTATAAAACATTGTACAGTTTTCATATAATATTTATGTGTAAGCTATTATTGTGTAATATTTTTATTTTTAATGGGAATTAAATAACGCAAGGGGTATAATATGTATTCTGAGTTCTGATTCTTCCTATTCTAAAACAGGAAATAGTTTTTTTTTTTTTTTGTTTAATATTATACCTTACCTATATATTGAATAAAGATCCATTGGGAAAAGATAGTAGCGTTGGGTGTGTCACTTGCGAATTCTTGTGCCAATGCTCTCTTTATTGATCCTTGTCTTTAACGTGGTTACTAAGATTGCAACTTGCAGAAGGAAAAGAGTTATATTAATTATATGATTATTATTTAGAGTTATATTAATTGCAGCTTTCATTAAATTGCTTTCTTCGGGATGAATCATTCCCTTTGCTTTCTTTCAAGAAGCAAATACACTCAAATACCTTGTATTATAGACCTTGTCATGTTGTGTCACGTCATATTGCGTTTTATTGTCAATATAAAGTTAGGTTGATAAATTCTGGTGGACCGTTCACTATAGAAGTGAGTTATGTTTTCTCACATTCAAAGGATACGGCTACAACTACAACATATCCAACTTTTGTTTTAGAAATTTCTAACCAAATTTCAAACTATTAGATAACAAAAGATAAATTGCAAAAATTCTTGTCACATACACCTCTGTTTTCCATTCTGGTGTTTAAATTTTGCTTCCTAATTCCTCTCCGGGGTAAGATTTGGCTCCTGACTTATGCTTAGGTTCTTGTTCTCGACCTCCACTGTTTTTTTGGTGGTTTAGGTTCTGTACAGTTTAATTTGTCTAAGCTCCGGGTACGAATCTTAATGCAAATGGAACTATTAATTTAATTACCCCATCTATTTAAGCTTCCATTTTCTTCTGATTGATTACTTAAGTTTCATATTATTAGTACACTCGCTAATTGAGATGGCTATTATGAGAGACTTATTGACTGTTCTTGTGAGTGTATTACCGGAATATATAAATTTATTGATGTTGCGGGTTGAATTTTCTTGATTAAATATCTTGTCTCAATTCTCAATTTCAAGGTACTTCAACTCAAGAAGATCAAAATCATGGGGCTGGTTTCTGATCCTAAACTGCACAGCATACATCCTAAATTGAATTTTTTCTCCTTACTCCAATCCCCAGCAAAAACAGAAAAAAATTGCTTGTCTTAATTTTTTACATATTTCAGAATGTTATGTATTGAAATGTGTTCCTGAGGAACACATGCACATACTTTTATTCCCGTAAATTATAAGTTTTGATTGTTGACCTTGATAGTAGAATTTAGACTATTGTGTGTGTAAGCTTTAAGTTTACATGAATGTACTTAATTATTTCTTTGATATGTTTAGATGTTGGGCTAAAAGGGTATTGTTTGAATTGTTATAGGATGTATGCATTTGATGGAGGTATGGTTAGGGCCGACACGGGGCTTTTGGAGCAATTGATGTATCCTTAAGGAATATTATTTAAAATAAATAACAAAAGATAAATATTGAATATCAAAGGTCGCAATACTATTATTCTCAAACACGGGAAAAATTCAAATTATGAAAACACCCGCCAAAACTGATAACATAAATAAAAACGTGTTACAAGTTTCAAAATTCTTATTCATAGACCAAAAACATGATAAAATACATATGAAAATCTCCTAGCTCAAATCCCCAAGCTAGCCCTCACTCCATCGCTTGAGCGTCCTCAACATCACCTATATCAACATCTGCTCCCGTGTAACGAATCACACGATCATCGCCATACACAAACAGAAAGGGTGAGCTGAGAAAAATAAAATAACAGATATAACATAGGTAAGATAAGTCATACACTCATCTTAGTCAATCTACTTAGTTCTTGACCAAGACCTTAACCCCAAGGCTTTATAGCCTTCAAATCACACAATTGGTTAGTCTTGGACTCGGGAATATGATGCTCACATGAACCTGCTCGTTCGTGGTCCTGCCTCTACGAACCTCCTCGCTCGTAGTCCTACTCTACGAACCTCCCCGTTCGTAGTCTTGCTCTACGAACCTTCCTGCTCATAGTCCTGCTCTACGGACCTACCTGCCCGTAGTTCAACACATGTGATCGTGGCATCTCTCAAACGTGAGCACGAAACATACGAACCTACCTCGCTCGTATCCCCACGTGAGAGTAACTGGATATGAAACTCCCTGCTCATATCATTACATGTTAACCACCATCCATGAACCTACCCGCTCATGGTACAGCATCACCCGATCCAAGCATAGCATCATTGTCAATTAAAAGTAACACACACAAGTCATAACATGGAACACAATTGCCTGGTGCAGCACCCAGCACCGCTAGGCGACACAGGCTCAGATCGCCTGGCGGTACCTTCCTCCTGCCAGGCGCCAGCGTCTCCAGACTCACTATTTCACAGGCGTCGCCTGGGGGAGCGTACCTTGCTGCCAGGCGCCACGCGGTGCAGGGACCTCTCCTGTAGTTCCTATCGCCTGGCGCACTTACCCGAGCCGACAAGCGCCATGACAGTAGTGAAACCCTTGATGTTATATGCACTCAATACTATCCGGCTTAGACCCCAACGTGCTCTAGATCATTGTAGCACCCTCACTTAATGGACCTCAAGCCTAATCATCACATCACACAAATCTCTTTCTTACCACACATACTCACATTTCTACCCTTTCAAACTAGATAATTTACCCACCATCAAGAAGAACAATATAACTTATCAAGTTATAGCAGAACCCACTCTCGTATTATCCCCGCATCAATTTCCACTGAATAACAGTTCCACATAGTCCAGATACCTCTAAATATGTAACTCTTATTTCTATTGCAACTTTAACATAATCTCAATTCAAATCCTTTCCAATGGAGTCTACGTCTAAGCTTTCACTTAACAAGACCCTTACTTAGCCATCATTGCATCTACATTATACCTCATCGGTGATAAGCTATTTATATACGTCCATCATCCATCCATCATCCACACTTCATCTAAAATCATACCATAACACACATGTACCTCTGTCTTCCCCGTTTAAATCACCAATTGCACCATTCCCTTTAATTTACCAAAACCCTCTTCCTCCCTTCCACGAAACCCACTGCAACACAAACCCAAATGGGGTCTGTCCGCGCTATCGCCTGGCGGCTAGCGAGGAGCCGCCAGGCGGCATACCAGAACCTGGCCAAACTGCCCTCGTTTCTGCATTCTTCGAGACTTCAATTCTACTCTTCTTCTTTCCAGTCACTCATCACACAGTCATATTAGATAATTAACATAATTTTGTGATACCAACCCACAGCAGAAGATGATATCGACTTAGGAAAACATTACCAATGTCAAATTTCAAGAATTTAAAACCCTACCATCACGTAATTGAACCCTTACAGGTTAAAACCCCAACCCGAAACATAATCATCTCAAGTGAAGCAATCATGCACAATTAACATTCCTATAGAATAATTTTCCTAATGGAATCCCCAATACACGAAGAAATTCAAGAAAAACACGTAAAACAACAACAAACATAAGGACCACCTGGCGGAATGCCACCCACCGCCAAGCAATTCAACCACAAACACCTAGAACTAGGCCAACACTGATGTGTCGCCTAGCGGCACATGCATGTGCTGCCAGGCGGTTTTTGGGCAGATTCCTAAAAATTCACAAAAACAGTACAATTCAACATGGAAACTCATGCAATCCAATTCATATTGGCACAGTACAATATGCATGGATCAAAAACATCAAAAACAACTCCCCTTACCTGGAATTCCTTGCTAAAACGTGAATTCTTGATGTGCCTCTAATCCAAAAGCCTTCTCTTGCACTTCCAACACGTTTTTCAGTTTCTCCACTCCTTACAACCAGTATTACCGTTCTAAAAACTCAGTATCCAACCCTTACACGCAATTGCAGTACCTTTTGCCTCTCCAATTAGCCTTCTCTCTCACTTACTACCCAATTAAGTGTGCTTAATGCTAAAAACGAAAATACTTTAAGCATAATGTTAATAACTACTCATGAACCTTTATTGAATGGTTTCTAGCCTATTAGGCTGTCTCCCTATGCAGCTAAGGTTTCTACGTCTCTTCAATACCATGCAACAAAGAATTTGCCAAAAAGAAAAATTAGTTTTGTTCTTAGTAAGGGTTGAACCCACAACCAATCAATTAACAAATGAAGTGCATAACCAATTCAACCAATTCACAATTGTGATAATTCCTCAATTTCTAAGGTTATGTTATCACGTCTCACATCCACAATATATAGCATAAAATTTTATAAATTAAATAACATGCAATTGGCATACATAGGACTCGAACCCAAGTCCTCTCACACAATCAAAGTACTCTCAGCTAATTGAGCTAATATTTTTCTACATCATAGCAATCCGCATTAAATACTTTAAATGCTTCTATTACCCGCAATTATTAAATAATTATTAAATTAACTATTTAATTTTCTCGGGTCTTACAATGTCCAAGACCTTCAAAGAGATCTCAAATTAGTTTCGGATTGTAGAATATGAACTTTTTTTTTATAGTGTTTGTAATGTTTATGTTTTGACTTGATCGGGCCTTTAGTCGAATTGGGCTTTTTGGTGTTTTGGCCCATAGTATATATGCCCTTGTGAGACACATTTGTATTCAGATTTGAGTTATATGAAAATTTGAGTTTTCTCTCAAGTCTCGAGGTTCTCCTTAGAACCACCGATCCTTATCTTTGAATCTCCGATTCAAAGTGGTGGATCTTTCTCACTTATCTTGGAATCTTCTCCAAGTGGCGTGATTTCTCCTGTTCCGCAAAACCCCCAATCGACGTCCTCCATTTTCTCCTATTTTCGTTCTAGGGTTTATACCTATTTTCATTCGAGACGAATTTCACCTCCAAATCTGAGACGATTCCTTCATTATATGGTAATCAGAGCTCGGGTTGGTGTCTCTCCAAGGTTTGTTTCAGATTTGTGTTTTTCCTTCCGAAGTGCGTCTTTGCGTTTTCCTTTCGAAGCAATTTGTGGTGTGTCTCGCTTGATGTTCGTAGTTCTTTGTCTCGTAAGTCCTTGCACCCAATTTTGAATGCGTCATCAAGATTCACGTGTTTTCAGCTCCTCCAACCAATATCTTCTTTGTTGACGACTTTGTGTATATTTGCCACAATCTATTTTTCTTGGTGAACTTCGGTGCCAACCATTAAAGTTTGTGGTCCAGCTGAACGTTCTGTGCAGCAGCCAATTCATTAACTTAAAACATTTCTAAACGGTGCAAGTGGCAGCCTTGTCGTTATTTAATTGGTGTTGTCTTGGGAGATATTAAAGGTGGTTTGATGATTGTTTTGGGCATGAAACTTTCTTGTTTGGACAACAGGTGTGGGCGTGAATTGAGGTGATTTTTTGTGCTTTTTTGGGTGTTGTTTGGTGCAAAATTGTGGTGCTTTAGTCATGTCTTTTGTTGATTTTTTGATGTGCTTTTGCATTTAGCTTTGCCTATTCTTACCACCTAGAGTCATTATTTGTTCACCTTTGCTTTGCTTGAGTCTTTTGTCTATCATTTTCCTTTGAGTTTGATCTTTCCTTGGATTCTCATGTTGTGGAACAGTGTACCTTGAGCTAAATCGTTGGAAGTATTGCTTGTGGGAGTTTGAATTAATCGTCACAGATTAACTTGGGTATTTTGTTTCATATTTCCAATGGTAATTCTAAATACATTATTTAGATTACTCTTGTTTTTAAAGTGCTTTTCTTGTTGTCACAGTCTTAGTTTTGTCACCTATTTACTCCCTTTGGTTTCACCCTTTTTTTTTACTTTGGTGATTTTTAGTTTGTCTTCAAATTTCCTTGGTTTTGTTATAGAGTGTTCCTTTCTTTGGTCTCTTGAGTTGAGCTTAGATATGTTACATCTTTCACTTTGATGTTGAATTCTTGATGGGTTGATTAGAGGTTCTTTGAAGAATTGAACAAGAACTTGAGAGTGGGTGAATACACTTTGAGAGTGAAATACGAGTGGGATTGAGTGTAAACACGTAAGGAGTGGTGAGACTCATTTGATAATTTAATCCACATTACTTGTGCTAACCATTTACTGTGTTTTTTGTTAGTTCTTGTTTCTTCTCTCTCATTGTAGAAATTAGCAATTTTGAGCACTCCACAATGTTCCATACACGTTCGACCTTGATAGAGGATCTCAACTTCATTGTGTCCAAAATTATCAAGTTGAATATATAGCAAACTTGGGGAACTTAGAAAGGAGCACAAACATGATAGAGGATCATTGCCAAGTGACAAAACAAGTGCTATTAGGTACACCAAGTGTGAAGGATATGGACACGAAAATTATCAATGTCCTAATTGGAACGCAAAGTACATGACTCTTCAGGAACTCCAGAATTACATTGTATACTTGAAAGAGGTGAAGAGGAGTGTTAGGCAAAAGCTCGAAGTCAGATGCGAGCAACAAGCAAAAAGGGAGCATGAAAAGGTGGAAAGAACACTAAAGGAAATGTGGGAAAAGGCAAGACAAGAGAGAGAGTTAAAAAGAGAGAAAAGAGCTAGAGATGAGAGAAAGAGAACAACAAAAGGAAGAGCTCAAAGAAAGAGTTAGAGAAAGAGAGGTGAGAGTACAAATGAGACTACAACGATTTGAGATGTTGGAAAAAGCAAGATAAGTGGACAATTTGGAGAGGGAACAAAGGAAGAAAGCGCTAATAGAAATAAAAGAAAATGGGCTAAGAGAGAAAAAGAAGAAAGAGTAATAAGAGAAGGAAGAAGAAGAACGAAGAGAGAAGCAAGAGAAAAAGTCTTTCTTAACACCTCTTACATATATGGTTGAGACGAAATCCTTAAAGGGGGATTGTAATATTTTGAATTGTTGTTCCCATTCACATCATGATTTTTCATTTTCATTGGGAACACTTACTCACCCATCTCTTTTTGTCTTAATGCCTAGGGAAGACTTATACATTAAGGAGTAATGGCATAAGTAATGGGGTGAGCAAAAGATGATAGAAAAGGCAAAAACAACGTGGGGAAAACATGAACCTGACTCTCATCATATGCTTGTGTGTTTGTTCTATCATGAAAATCCTAAGGGATTTCAGAGACACTCTTTTTCTGTTCTGTTTAATATGGTGTTTTTCCTTTTTGTTTCACTGTGAATAATATAGTTATGTTGAAACTTTTTTATGTGTTATGCAGGTTTGTCTTTGACCTTCGAGAACAATCTCCAAGCACCTTGATAATAAGAGAATGACATTTTCCAAGAGTCTAATCTCATTTTTAGATAACATTTTATTTCTATCTTTAGAGTATTCTGGTTTTTTGTGCATTCAGCACTTATGTTTGTGTGTTTGTTTGTAGGTAATAAAGCGCTAAAATTCGAGGTCGAATTTTCTCCAACCCGGAGGCAATGATGGAGGCATGGTTAGGGCCGACACAGGCCTTTCAGAGTAGTTGTTAGAATCATGCCCAAGACCTTCAAAGAGATCTTAGATTAGCTTCGGATTGTAGAATAGCAACTTTTTTATTGCTTTTGTAATGTTTATGTTCTGACTTGATTAGACCTTTAGTCGTGTTGGGCTTTTTGGTGTTTTGGCCATAGTATATAAGCCCTTGTGAGACACATTGGTATTCAGATTTGAATTATATGAAAAATTGAGTTTTCTCTCAAGTCTCGAGGTTCTCCTTATCTTTGAATCTCTGATTCAAAGTGACGGATCTTCCTCACTTATCTTGGAATCTCCTTCGAGTGGTGTAGTTTTCCTGTTCTGCAAATTCCCCAATCAACATCCTCCATTTTCTCCCATTTTCGTTCTAGGGTTTATACATGTTCCCTCCTGGATGGAGAAGATCTCCAATAAATTGAGGTATTCAATAAGCCAAGGAATCGGGCTAAAATTCAAGATAAAAAACACGTCTCTACGGAGCCAAGGTCATTACAAGAATCTAAAAAGATGTCTCCACAAAGCCGAGGTCATTGCATGAATCTAGAAAGATGTCTCCACAAAGTAAGGTCATTTCAAGAATCCAGAAAGATTTCTCCACAAAGCCGAGTTCATTGTAGAAATCCAGAAAGATGTCTTCATATAGCCAAGGTCATTGCAAGAAGCCAAAAGATTGTCTTCCTAGGACCAACACCATTGCAGATAGTTGGTTGATGGTTCAAGATTTACGAGGTTGTCATCCTAAGACCGACCTCTCTTAAGAAGCTAGGATTGAGGAGATGGTGCACGTGAAGATAGAATCTTAGATTATATAAAGTGATTATTTTGGTTAAGAAAATATTTAAAAGAAGATACATTAGTTATTATTTAGGGAAATATTCTAGTTGTTATTTAGGGGAATATTTTAAATTATCTCTACTGCTATTATTATGCATTAACCAATTATGTATATCTACAATATTTGTAACCGATTTACCTTCTATAAATAAGAATGTTACTCCCATGGTCAAGGGACAAATTTATTTTGGCCTAAGTGAGTCATTAGCTAAGTTTAAAATACTTCTTTATTTTTGTCTTCGGTTAAAGGTTATTTTACACCTTTTTTGACCGGAACATTAGTGCCCACCATGGGGTTCGATAAAACTCGATCCTAACTCCACTTACCATAAGAAATTTACCACCATGAGGAATAGAAAAAACAACTCCAACCACCAAGAGGAGAATGAGAACGACAACACTCCCAACAATGCAGCAGATTCTGCCTCCGCAATACTCATAAGAGACTTTTGACATATGTAAGTCATGAGAAGATGATTGATCTATCCTCAGTCTCCATTTACAGATCAACATTTTATCATTGCGATTGAAACTTACACTCTTTCTCGATACAGGTAAAAAACAAAAAAAAAAAAAAAAAAAACCAAAGTTCCAGGTATGTTTTTACTTTTTTTTTTTACATAAAAAGAAGTTAGTAATAAAATTGGGAAAAAATTACAAACCAAAAAATCTAAATTTCCTTATCACATAGTCATAAACCATTATACTCTTCTTGTATTATCTAAAGTTCACAAGCATAAATTTAACAGTTTTACAAATTGGATTAAATGATTTCTTTAGGGCACTAAAAATAAAAATATTAAATTTGGTAATTTATAAAATATATGTTTAGCATCAATATTGGGCCATGTTGCTCGATGATTTATGTAGGTAACTAGGATTGTAAGTGTAGCCAAAATGGAGAAGATTAGTTCCTTTTTGAAGACTGTGTAATTAAGTTAAGGTGTTAAAAGATTTTATTTGATTATGTAGAACTAAGAGTTTTTTCCTCAGTCGACACTTTTATTATAATTAATGATAAATGCATTGCATGAACTGAGAACTCGTTTCTCAGCCGACCCTCTTATTATAATTAATGATAAATGTATTCCATGAACTGAGAGCTCGTTTCTCAACTAACACTCTTATTATAATTGATGATAAGTGCATTACAAGAACTAAGAGCTTCTCTTTTTGCCGACCTGCTCAATAAGATTGTGTTAAATAATCTGATATTGAGAACTCATCTTTTTGCCGACCTCTTCAGCATGACTGATTTTACATAGAATCGGATACTGAGAGCTCATCTTTTAGCCAACCTGCTTAGAACGGTTGAGTTAGGCAATATGATACTAAGAGCTCCTCTTTTTGCCAACCTGCTCAGTACGATTGAGTTAAACAATCTAATACTGAGAGCTCGTCTTGCAACCGACCTACTCAACTTAATTAATTTTAGAAATTGTAATACTAAGAGCTCACCAAACAATAGATCACCAAACAGATGACCTATTTAGCAAAAGTTTGTGTAATGCTGAGAGCTTACTGAACCGGTGACCGATTCAAGTTTAGGTAAGGTAATGATGAAGTATGGGAAACTACAGATGATCGTTACTAAAATAGCAACTTTCTCGCTCCTATTGTATAGTGATAGAAGGTCAAAAGTTGGAGAACTATGTTCCCTCTCGGATGGAGTAGATCTCTAATAAATCGAGGTATTTAATAAGCCAAGGAATCGAGCAAAAATTCAAGTCAGGAAATACGTCTCCGCGGAGTCGAGGTCATTACAAGAATCTAGAAAGATGTCTCCACAGAACCGAGGTCATTGCAAGAATCTAGAAAGATGTCTCCACAGAACCGAGGTCATTGCAAGAATCCAGAAAGATGTCTCCATATAGCTAAGGTCATTGCGAGAAGCCAGAAGGATGTCTTCCTAGGACCGACGCCATTGAGGGTAGTTGGTTGATGGTTCAAGATTTACGAGGTTGTCATCCTATGACCGACCTCTCTTAAGAAGCTAGGATTGAGGAGATGGTGCACGTGAAGATAAAATCTTAGATTATATAAATTTATATAAATTTTGGCTTTAATATTTATTGTTCTGGGTTTAAATAGATAACATACCCAAATGGAAAATATTAGTTCTAACAAATCAACTTCAGAACAACAAGGACAAAGATGGAGAATAAATGCTGCAAATAAAAGACATAGAATGACCCCACAACAAAGGCTTATTGAACAATCTAAAAGAAAGAAAAATAATCTAGAAAACACAGCCAATATTGTCCAAATGCCAAACAGAGCTCCCTAATTGAGAATGACGTCTATTCGACAGTTGGCTCAGTTAGTAATTAATGCAGGTAACATCATATTTTTTTCCCATG
>Ga0214542_1002645_pt1 | contig 36930 bp, 17 predicted proteins | sample CNSS1metaG_FD_160096 | JGI IMG/M metagenome (GOLD analysis project Ga0214542, IMG submission 160096) | Root nodule microbial communities from cowpea collected in UCLA plant growth center, Los Angeles, California, USA - CNSS1 | ecosystem: Host-associated > Plants > Roots > Nodule | place: USA...
TATATAACACAAACAACAAAGAACCTGAAAGCCATAAATAAGGTACATGTGCATTTAACTAAGACACCAAAGTTCATAGATGATTTCATTATCACTTTGGATATCAATCGCAAAAGTATACTTGACATAAGATGTATTAATATGTTACTATTTAAATGATAATGAACCCAAATGAGCATAGTTCATAATAAGTTCCTCAGAATCTGGATAAAGATCAGATGACTTTATATGGAATATGTTGTTTGTTTTTGTAAACAGAAAACTTTATGCAATTGCAGCCACTGGGCTTTAGGAGAATGGCTCAAAAAATATTAAATAAATAACAAAGTATCTATAAGAACGTGGATATTGAGTATCCAGAATACAATAACATATCTTTGCATAAGTTCTTCCATTAACTGCTGTAAGGTTTCATTTGAAAGAGCTAATGGAAAGCCTGTTGGTCATGAAATTAACTTAGGACTTACATAAGGTGTTTTAGGCTTATTTCAATGGTTTCTTGGTGTAGCTTATAAAAATAACCTCTATATTGCTTATAAGTTTTCATGATTAAATTTAAGGCATAAGCCCTCATGAGATAAGTGTTTCTTGAATAGGTGTTTGATTAAGTCGCTTAACCAAACATATCCTAATTAGTAAAACCTGTAACTTATTCAGAAAAAGGGAATATGTTATCAATATAATAAGAGCGTATAATAAAATTAAATTCCCAAATCAAGACTTTCAAACAGAGAATTCTAAGGCATTAACAACAAAACTTGTTCTAGTTTTCTAGTGCTGCAATAACTCAAAGTTGGGCAACCATCCATTTTGTATTGGCAAGAAAATTGCTTGATTCAGCAGTCTACTTCAGAGCATATTTTTCCAATCAATCAGGCATAATAATATAAGAAAATTACATCACACCTTTGTAAGAAGTGGCTTCGCTTCTTCCATAATAGAAGCAGCTCGTTCAGCCAATGAATAGCTATTAGCAATGCCAATTTTCTCAACATCTTGCCCAAGACGAGTAAAAATGCCGACCAATTTATCCAAACTTACTCCTTCTATACCCTTAATCTTTTCTCTATCACACACAATGAGTCCTTCTTTGGAACATTCTTGGTCAAGAGGTCCAGTTGAAGGCGTTGGAATAGGATCACGAGGAGTAATGTCAATTATAGTTTCCATAAGAAGACCTGATTGATTAACTTCAACCAACGAATTCCGTGGTATGATTGTTTTATCGTCTTCAATCTACAAATAGAAGAAACCAAAGGTTTAAACTGATTAACACACCAACTAAAATAACAAAGTTCAAAGCTAAGCAATATTTCAATTGAAACAAGGTTTCATATCCATCCTAGAGATAATGTAAAGAGGCACCTCAACTATAGCTTCAATACTTCTTAGGGAAGGATTCACACGAATGACATCTCCAACAGTGACCCCTCTGATCCTCACAGGAGTTCCAGTGCTTATTCCACAGGCCTGATCAAATTCAAACGTTGCTGTGTACTTTCTGAATTTTGATCTCATTTGAAAACCCTTCAACCAAGCCAAACTAAGAGCAAACAGAACTGCACCTGAAACTATAAACAATCCTACCCCACCTTCCCATATGCTCCTTCCACCAAACCCAAAATCGCCTAATGGACGCATCGTTTGCCTCCATAGGGTACGAGGAATGTCCAAAACAACAGCAAGAGGATTAGTTGATCCTGAAGCTGGCGATTGTTCAATGTGCCCTTCATCTGCTGATGTAGCTCTTATGGTGTTTATTTTTCTCAGAGGTTTAAATGGAAGGCAGGGCATACAATTCACAGAAATTCCAGTAATCCGGGTCGAAGATAAAGCACTTGGCAAAGTTGAAGCATGCAATGGAGAGTTCTTAATCATCTTTGACCAAACGTTCTAACTCACAAGGACTAATTCCTCTGAATGTTGAGCAGGAAATGAGTCAACAAAAACAAAGACTCCAGCAGCCAAAAATTGCCCTACAAATAAAAAACCACAGAACCCTGATAAACAATACGCACATAATTAAGAGACAAAACGAGATGAAAAAACAAAAGTCAGCCAAAAAAGACAACACAACTCGATTCCGATGGTTATAAACTGTAATTATTCAATGAAAACTCAAATTGATTAAAATGGAGCCAACATTGAATGAGATATGCAAAAAAATAAAAATAAAAATAATCCACAAAAATAGATTTAGATTGAAGACAAAATGTCTTTGTATTTGGGAACCAATTAATTTAATTACAATAATAATAGCTTCTTTCTTTAACTTGGGCACAAAGCAGAGAACAGTAAAGAGATTCATTTCCCTAAAACAAATAAATAAAACAAGTTGCTCGCTAAAAACATAAACATATACCTATCACCTGTCCTAGGCACTAATACAGTAGCAGAAATGGAACAAAGACATCAAATTGATACCTCAAAAGAAAAGAATCAAAAAAATAAAATCTGGGTTTCCACCAGCACCCTACGCCCATTTCAAAAACAAAATTCCTGTGCAGGAAACAAGAGAAACTCCGAAACCCAACTCAACTAAACTATAATATTGCCACACAAAGGGTTCTACCCAGTACCTGTAACAACCATCCACCTATTCGGAAATCAAACTTTCTCATGGGAACTGAAAAACCAAGCGAAAATTCAAGGTGTGGAAGGGAAATTTCAGAAGTGACATTGGCGGCACTGTAAGATTGAGGAGTAAAGTGAGGTTTGAAACATACCCAGTAATTGAAACAATAGAAGGAGAGTGATTACTGGCTCAAGCTTTTCTTTTCTATGTAGCGAAAGAGAGTGACAAGGGGTTAGGCTATACAGATCCGTATGCAATAGCAGGAGCCATGGACGGTGAGTGAGAAAATACCAAAGAGAGAGAGAGAGAGAGGGAGAGGGAGAGGGAGAGGGAGAGAGAGAGAGTCAAGGAGCCTCGTGGAACATACATACACAGAGCCCAACATTAATCCTATAATGGGCCCAATTTATTTTCTTCTAATATGTTTATTTTTCTTACATATGTTTTTACTCTTTTAAAATAGGGTGGAACAAGGGGGAAAGGAAGAGACGTAGACACTTTGGAAGTAAATAATAAAAAATTTAGGTATATGTTAAAAACTAATTTTTAAAATAATTTGATATAAAAGTAATTTTTAAAATTAAATTGGAACTAAAATAAAAGAATTCATATTTTAAAATAAATAATATATTAAAATAAGTTATTCTGCAATATGAAAATTTAAATTATTTTATTTTATTTTACTTATTTTTATAATATTTGTATATTAATTATTTATTTGTTACAAGATATATATGAATATATATTAATAAATATGAAATTATTTACTTTATGTTATTTATTATTTTTATAATAAAGAAACATTTATAAATAAATATTAAATTAATATGTTAAATTTTTATCATTATTTATTTTATTACAATGTAAACACTTATAGTAATTAATAGCAATATAGTCATTAAAATAATAAAAATAAAATATTTAAATTTAAATACTCATAAAATATTTAGACACATAATTTTATAAATCACATGATTATGATACTTTCATCCCAATAAGAAAAGAAGAATGATGGTTGACACCTATGGCTTTATTTTGGGGATTCTTATTATTTTATTAAAAAATAAATAAAATTTAAATTTTTGTTTGATAATTTTTTTAAAATTTTAGGTTAAATACGTTTTTTAGTCATTATAGTTATATATAAAATTAGAATTTATTTCTCTCTTAAAATTTATATAAAATTTATTGTTATATTTTAATAATACATGATATACATTCTTGAGAATCAACAATGTTAACTTTGAGGTGACATTTGTAACGGTTGTAAAATCCTCTTTTTCTGCCCTAAAAATTTAAAGGGGCTTAGCACCATTGGACCTAAGTACTGGCCCATAGGGTGTCTAAAGTCCCTAAGATAGCTTAACTCCTTTCATTTTTGCCTTTCTTGCAAAACAATAACTTACCTACTCTCCTTTTCCTTTCCCATAGCTCTGCTAGGGTCTGAAATTCAATCATATTCAAGTTTAGCTCGACCTCGTTTCTGCTCACGTAAGTGGTTCGTCAACTCATACTATTCTTCGCTGGTTTGGTTCTTCGTAATTACTATTAGGGTTCCTTATAGTAATCTCGTAACCCATTTGTGTTAGGGTTTTCAGCTCTTAAATCTGCTTCGGGAACTTTCGTGCTCATTCGCTTAAGTGTCGAGGTCGTTTGGCTAGTCCTTTTCCAGGTAAGGGAAGCTAGGGTTTCACGTTATTTTTATTTTATGCGATTACTGTTTTGTGAAATATGAGATAAGATTGGGGAAAACGTTAGTTTTTGGTATATTTCTAAGTTAGGGATTCAAATATTCGTGAAACTATGATATTTGACGTTATTTTTCGTATTCTGGATGCGTCGCATAGTCGCTAGGCGAGTCCCCTGGGTCGTTGGGCGACTGCGTGTTTTTCTGATATGCGCAGTTTTAGTAAAATTGACTTTCCCGACTCATTAACCGTTGGATTGAACTCAAATTTTGACATTTGGTTCATAACATGCTATTTTATGGTTTGACCGGTTGGATCATCGATTAGATGTTTGTAGCTTGAGAAATGTGTCACACATTACTGCAATGATTTTTATTTTTTGATAATAAATTTTCTTAGGAATTTTGGTGTAAGAATTATGGTTGTGGGTTGTGCTTGATTGTATGGAATTGCAGGTACTTAAATGTTGGCACTCATTTATTTGGGATGAATATTATTTTGTGATATATGTATGTCTTGGTATGCATTTATAAAGTATGAGATGAATGAATTTGCATGAGTGATGTGATTCATGGATTGTGAATGATGAACTTGGATAAATCTTGGCATGCGATTTCAATGAAATGGTTGGTTATATATGTGGTCATGAATTCGGTATGAACAATAATGTTACATTGATGGCATGGTATTGGTATGAGGTGAAGTTCTATATCCCTGAATTGGGAAGAATGGGATGGTATGAAATCAACATGGAATATGAATGAGGATAGGTTACAAAGGATGGTGTGAGGTGTTAAATGCATGATCAATATTATTTATTTGTTTGGAATGTGATTGGTATGTTGTCAGTACGTAATTCCATGGCCCCTATTAGTGGGAGTCCATGGTGGTGCCTCATCTATATAATTTGGTAAGGATTCAAGGTAAGGTTGCATCCTGACACTCTAAGGAGTCAGTTAGTCTCACTTAGAACGGACTCACTCTTGTGGTGAGAGTAGCAGGAGGCCTAAAACTCATTAAGGGCTAACCTTGTGTGTGGGGGATTGAAACATTGTAACACTTGTAACACTTAGCTCGGGGGTGAACAGCTCGGGGATGAGCACGGTAATCCACCACAAGTGCAAGCATCCGCTAAATCCCACCTGATTATATGTAATTTGGATGAGTCAAGTCTAAGTCTAGTGTATTGCTTAAGAAGTCATAACATGATTGGTTGATGAATATTGTTTTGGATTATGTAATAACATGTTATTGCTTGATAAACTGTTTCTACTCTAGCTTACCATGTTTGCTTGGTAGGGTTTGAGAAATCAACTTGGTTTTACATCTTAACAATGTCTAAGGTTCGAAGTTGAACAGTGTGGGAGGTTTGAGGTTGAGGTTGGAGGCCATGAAGCGTATAGGGAAAGCATATGGGTAGTTGGAAGCTTGTGGGAGGCAAAGCTTTGAAGATCAGCCAAGTATGATGATGTTATAGGAGAAGGAAGTGTATTAGGAATTATATACCAGATCAATTCAGTAAGGAGTAGTTAGGTCTTCTCGACGATAGTAGTTACCCAAGTTGGGTGGAGAAAGGATGTTCTAAGTAAAGTAGCCCAAAAAAAAGAAGGAAGGTTTGACATTGGATATGAGATGGACGATTTCAAGCATCAGAGGAAGAAACACATGGTTAAGTTTGTCCTTGTAGGGAAGGACAATAAGTAATGTCACAACATAAGGAAATAGGAAAGGAAAACAAAAGTTTTGAGTATCTATGAGAGTGTTTGCGATAATTGGTACTAAAGTGGCCAACACAAGTAATCTGATTTAAAAGATACATGTTACAAAGGTGGTGATTGGATTATGGGTTTTGGCTTCACTTAGGGTCGTGCACTCTTTGATGTCGTCAGTATGGTATATGGGTCATGGTTGTCTATAAGAAGGAGCTGAGTTTGAGATGGTGGTTTTTGTCACTGTAGTGGCCAAATGAAGATTCGCTCGGGTGTGTGGTGCCTTCGTGGTGATCAAAGTGTTTAAATTCAAACCCAATTCGAATTGTTTCCTTTGCAAGGTTGGAACATAGTCTCAAGGGTGAATTAGTTGTTTTCTCAATCTCAATCCGATGAGCTAGGACGACCAACGAGGTGATGTTCTTTGATTTAAAAGGGATAAGTCAGTGATCACGTATGAAGTACGGATCAAACTAAATAGTGTGGGTAGAGTGTCACGTGAATCAGAGTCATATGACAAAGGAAAGTGAATAATAAACACAAAGGATCTCGGTAGTAGAAGAGTTGGTAGACGTGTTCTGAAGCAAGTATTAGAATTTTAACCTTGGTGTGGTGGAGTTCACTTTTGCATTGGTGTCTGAAGGGAGACTTGTGCCAATAATTTCTAATTGGATGGTTCCTACTGAGAATTTGAAGTAAATACAGAAGTGGGGGAGATGTTGGAGAAGTAGTGGCTTATACTAAATATAACGACAAGGATAACTAAAAGTTTGGTGAATCTTAAAGGAGAGGTAGGGGGAGGATAAACTATTCAAGGGTAAATGTTGGATAAGGTAGGATAGACTTTTTGGCATATGGTTTAAAAAGGGTGGATGTGATGTTGGGAAAATAGGATGTTAAGGCTATAAACAGGGGAGTCCAAAGGGTTTTGCAAATTTCATAGAAGCTTTGGAGGAAGGTTTCTCAGCGATGATTGATTCCTTATCACGGCAGACATGAAAGGAGCATCATATTGAGTTAAAAAAATAATAAAATAAAATAAGTGACTTTGTGCGTTGTTCAGAGTAGCGCAACGGGATGACGACAAGTGATACTTATGAAGGGTAAGAGGTGTGTGAAGAGAACTATCTTACTCACAACTTAGAGTATTACTACGACAATCAGTTCTTGTTGAACAACAAAAGTGTCGTTCTTATGAGTATCAATTAAAGATGTTTAGGGAATCATTTAGAGTTGGAATTATGAGGTTACTCAGAGGAAGTTATACAAGAGTAGTAGGAGATGGTTTGAGTTATAATTTCAAGTTAGAATGCCAACTTGGAAGTGAGAAAGTGAGAGTAGATGTTTAGCCAGAGAATGGAATCCAAGATCCGTGATTTGACGAGTTAAGAGTAAGGGTTGGTTGAGAAACATAAGTGTTTGGGTTGGGAAGAGAATATGTGAGGAGATTTCATTAGTTTAGTCATCCGACTAGGACTAGTGAGTCTCAACAAGGTTGGGGAAGAAGCAATTCAGAAAAATCTTAGTTGAGAAGTATCTTAGAGTTGATAGGTATAAATCAAACTAGAAATTTCAAGTCAAGGAAAGACGTGGTTCTAAGGCTGTTGTGGAAGAATGGTTACAAGTTAGTAAATCAGAAATGAAGGGAAGGTGCTAAAATAAATTGGGTGGTTGTAACAGATGAAAGTTTGATTTAGAAATGGAATGACTTGGTTGAGGACCTTCTTACCATTGGTTTAAGTTAGTAAAGGAGGCAAGATGTTATGAGTGTTGTCATGGATAAAGGTAACCAAGAGTGTTGATATGGGGCAATAGACCAGAAGTCAAGAGCGATCAAGTTAGTGGAGTGAGGCTTCAAGGAGGGAACAAAATGGTGTGGAGTGATGACTAACATGCTTTAGTTTGAGACTTGAAGGCATATGAGGCTTTGGTAAAAACCTACGAGGGGTAGTGGAGAGCATATGGTAAGTGAGTCAGTATATTATATACAAGTTAGTGGGGCAGGTATGGAGAAGCATTCCAATTTTAAGGCTAGAGGATTAGGAGTGCTTCGAGAGTAGTGACCAAACTAATCTACATAGTTGAACACATATCGCTTAGCACAAAGGCAAAGTTTCTAGTGACTATAGGTGTTGGAGTAGTTATATCGTCCGTGTTTGAGTGGTGGTTCTTAGAGGAGATAAGGAGAACATAGCTCCTTCCTATCTCATCCATGAATTTTCGAGGACGAAAATTTTGTTGTTGGGGAGAATGTAAAACCCTCTTTTTCTGCCCTAAAAATTTAAATGGGCCTAGCCCTATCTGTTGGGCCTAAGTACTGGCCCATAGGGTGTCTAAAGCCCCTAAGGCAGCCTAACCCCTTTCATTTCTGCCTTTCTTGCAAAACAATAACTTATTGTCGCAACCGAAATCACGACGAGACAACGAACCAAAAATAAAAATTTGTAAAAACAGAGTTTGGAGTCGCCACCATAGTTATTATAGGAAACTATGGAAAACCATAAAAAAAAAGCAAGGTCTGCGAAAAACTAGATTTTGGGTCCGGGAGCCGGTTACGCGTGGGGAAGGTATTAGCACCCCACAACGCCCATCCTAAGACGGTACATTTAATTAAACGTAGGTTTAATTACTCGTAAGGTACCCAGTTTGGGTCAAGGGTGTCAATTTGGTTCCCGGCGAAAAAAAGGTTTCAATTTGGTACCCAAGTTATTTTAAGTACATCAATCACGTACATTTTCATTGACGTCGTTAAAGTCTTTAACGTTGACAAATGAACAGGGTATGTTGACACAAATAAATGACACGTGGTATGGCACTTATTACTGACGTGGTATTTTCAAACTAACTAATAAAATAATCTGTGTTTGAATTAAAAAATTAAGTTTGTGAGAGTGTTAAGTTTGGAAAGTCGAAAAGGTGAGTGAGAAGTGAGAAGGTCTGGAGGAAGAAGCGATCGAAGTTTCTGCAAAATCGAAGGGCGAATTGATCGGAGAAGGTGAAATCGTTCGGAGAAGGCGATCAAAGGTACGTTTTTTTGAGACCCTTGTTCGTCGTTCTCTTCAGGGTATGGATTTAGGGTTTTCTTATTCGAATGCGTTTGCTTTGAAATTGGTGTGTTGGTATGTTTTAGGGTGTTGTTTTTATACGCGTTTGTCGGTTGAATGTGCTTTTTAAGTAATGCGGTTGGTTGTGTATTTGTTTAATCAATTTTATGGTCCACCGTTTGTGTGAAAGTGATGGTGTTATAGTTGTGGTCCCCCATTTTAAATTGTTTGTCGGTGTGTATGTGGTATTGACTGTAAATTTGGTATTATTGTTTGGGAAATTTTATAGATTACAGATGGACGACCACTTTGAAGTTGTCTTCCACCATGGGGGAAAGTTTATAAATGATGGGTCACTAAAATACATGGGTGATCATCCCAAAAGCCCAACCCTAAACATGTGGACCAAAGAGGATTTTCTGATACAGAATGGCAATCTGAAACATTAGATAGTGATACAAGTGATGAAGATAGAGATAGATATGGGAGTTTTAGTATATTTTCTCAACCAAAAAATATGGAGGACTATAACTGGGAGGTTAGGACTTACTTCACTGAAAAGGAACACTTCACTGATGCAATTAGAACTTATGGGGTGCATAGTGGGAGGAAGCTGAAAATATTTAGAAATGACAAAAGAAGAATTTGTGTTAAATGTTTAGGTGTGAAGGGTAAGTGCAAGGGGTATGCCTACTGTGCTTACAAGGCTGCCCAAAGCACTTGGCAATTGAGGAAAATAATAAACAAGCACACTTGTAGTCGTGAATTCAATGTGAGGCTAATGACTTCTAAATGGTTGAGTGGACGGTTGGAGAAGACATTAAGAGACAATCCAGGTGTTAAATTGACTGCCTTGAAACACAAGATTGGAAGGAAATGGAATGAGGGGAACCCAATATTCAAAAGACTTTATATCTGTCTGAAGGCTTACAAAGACTACTTTGTGTCTTCTAGGCCCATAATTGGTGTAGATGGTTGTTTTTTGAAGGGCAAATATGGTGGTGAGTTGTTGACAGCTGTAGGAAGAGATGGAAATGACCAGATGCTCCCTTTAGCATACGCAGTAGTTGAGGTTGAAAATAAGGAGACATGAAATTGGTTTTTGGATTTATTAATTGGAGACCTTGGTGGGCCTGAACTTTGCTGCACTTATACATTTATTTCAGATCAACAAAAAGTAAGTTTCCTGACCTTTTTCTGTCACTTTTCAGATTCTTATTCAATTGTTATTCTTTTAATAATGCACTACCTTACATTACTTTGACAAGGACTGCTCCCAACATTGCAAGAATTGTTACCTGGTATGGACCAAAGGTTTTGCGTGAGGCACATCTATTCTAATTTCAGGAAGAAATTTTTTGAAAAAATATGAAGTTGTTGTTATAGAAAGCAGCCTACTGCACACATCCTCAAGCATGAGAGGCAGTCATGAGGGAAATTAAAGAAGTTAATCTAGACGCATTCAAACACTTGTTAGCCATCCCCCCAAGGTATGTTGTAATAAGATTCCTGCAGTGTATTGTATATAGTATGAACTGTTTTTAAAGTCAATTTTTTTTTTTTGCAAAGTAGGTTTTGGTCTAGGTCCAGATTTACAGCCAGACCTGCATGTGATACACTGGTGAATAATATGTCTGAGGGGTTCAACAACACAATTTTGGACGCAAGGAGCAAACCAATTATCAGTATGATGGAAGAAATTCGGATTTATTTCATGAAGAGATGGGCAAGCAATAAAAAGAAGATTAGTACATTTAAAGGTACAATCTGCCCACAAATTAAGAAGAGAATTGAAGAGGAGGCAAAAAAGACTAAATATTGGCTTCCAAGGTAATACTAATACATTATTGTGATAATGTTACAATTCATTTTCAAATGTTAATTCACTTTATTTTTTTTGCACTCAGAACAGCTGGTCAGGACAAAGATTGTTTGAGGTGAGTCACAGGTCAATGATTGGAGAACAATTTTTGGTTGACATTGACAAACAAGAATGCAGTTGTAGAAAGTGGACCATAACAACAATCTCATGCTGCCATGCGCTAACTACTATTAGATTTTTAAATCTGAATGCTGAAGACTTCCTTCCACATTGGTTTCTTGCATCTACTTATGAAGAGACATATTTGTCACTCATATACCTTGTCAACGGATCTCATCTGTGGGAGATCACTGCTGCAAATGATGTTTTGCCTCCAACAAAGAGGGTCCTGCCAGGAAGACCGAAAAAGAAAAGAAGATTGGAGGCTTGGGAATTGAGGAAAGATGACACTCAACTGAGATAAGGTGGTACACGTAAAAAATGTGGGTTATGTAGAGAAATTGGCCACAAAAGAACAAGCTTCCCACATGCTCCTCCTGCACCAGTAGAAACTGCTCCATCTGGAACACAACAAAACACAGCTGCAGACCCTACTCAACCAAGCCAGAGCATTCCACAAACTGAGCATACTCAACCAAGTCAGCCTATTCCACCAACTCAGTGTACTCAACCAAGTCAGACTACAAAAATCTCACAGCCACAGAATTACACTCTTCCAACACAAGCAAGTCAGACTCTACCAACACAAGCAAGTCAGACTACTGTAGTCCATCAAATGCAGTCTACTACAACAGCAGCCTATAGAGAAAAATTGTCCTTCAGGAGGGGCCCAATACTGAATCCGTGATTTTGCAATACTATGTCAATTTAAATTTTATTTGCTGTTGTGTTTTGGAAGATCAAATTGGAAGAAACTTTTGTAATCTGATCGTGTATTTTGGTTTGTATTTTGAAAAGCATTATGTATTTTGAACATCCACTTGGTACGAACATCAATTACCATCTTTTGAGTTAGCAAAACAATATTCAATGAATGTGATATTGGGTTATTATGCACACATTGGCTTATTACTGGATGGCAATGTTTTTGGCTTATTATGCACAAGTTACCTTATTATTGCTGGATGAATATGGTAATCCAGTTTGTGTGCTTTCATGGTGTAGTTTTTTGTGGTTTCATTACAAGGCTATATATGATTGCTGGATGAATATGATGCTCCAGTTTGTGTGCTTTCATTCAATAATCAAATATAGTTCAAATAAAGTGACAGGAAAATTTACTGCAAAGCTATTTTCATTCCATAATCATAATCCATTACAATAACATAACGTAAATACAAACATTCCAACCTATGAAACTGCATCCACACCCACTGTACTCCATCCAGGTTACAACAAAATCAAAAAATTTTGCTCAACTTACAAACCAATATTACGTTCACCAGTCCCAGAAAACATATTACCCATGTTAAAAACTTAATCCTTTTTTCATACACCATAACTGATTTTTCAAGAGCATATATTTTTCTCCTTTGTCTTCTTATGGTTGCATCTCTTTCATCCCCATTGTCTTCGTTCAACCACTTGAAATAATTGCATCCTTTAGATTCTTCATTGGCACCACTTCGTTGGTTACAAGAAATGAAACCCACAAAAATGCTTACCACCAACAAACATTATGGAAACTAAAAATTTAAACAATAATTCATACCTTGTAGTTAGGGCACCCAAGAAATTGTTTTCCAAAATTCTTAATTGTTTTAGCAACTCTCAACACTGCAACCTCCCTACAATAGCACATTTGGGTTCCACCTGCACTCCTATACGAAATAGTAGGGGAGAAGACACTATTTTTTTGTGATGCCCACGAAGAACACGCACAACCCTCACTGCGAGACATTGAAGAATTGATTGGAAGAAGAAGACACACAACAAGAAGCACCCTCTTCAGCTCTAAACCTGCAACCGAATGGAGAGGAAGAAGAAGATGAGACATTGACGAATTGATTGGAAGAAGAAGACACAAATCAAGAAGCCACCTCTTCAACTCTGAACCTGCAACCGAATGGAGAGGAAGAAGAAGATGATATGGTACTATTAAGAGTTAGGGCAAATTTAGACTTCACCAATCATTAAATCACCACTGCACACTGTACAATTATTTTTTTTTACACGTCTTCTTCTTTCAAAGACACGTATCCGTTATCCATTGTCACGTCACCAAGATTTTAACATCGTTCCTGACAATCTAATGGGATGTACCTGATCGATGCACTCAAAATAACTTGGGTACCAAATTCAAACCTTTTTTTCGCCAGGTACCAAATTGACACCCTTGACCCAAACTGGGTACCTTACGAGTAATTAAACCTTAAACGTAAAAAATGATGTGGTTTTCAAAATATTTATTTTTCCCCAAAAATAATAATAAATGAATTTGCAAAAGAAAACTAAAATATTTTTTTGAATTTTTGGGCCCGACGAAGATTAATCCTCGCTCCTACATATCTTCATGTGAATAGAGAATCGGAGTTACGTAGTTCTTTAAAAGATATTTGAAAAAAACAATTGAGAAAATGATTTGATTTTTTGGAGGTGAATTTGACAAGGACTGGCCTTGCTCCTACGTATCTCACAATGGAGAATCAAGGATCACGTAGTTCTTAATGAACAACTATTTGAAAAAAAAAATTGAAAAATGATTTACTTTTTTTAATAATTTTGAAAACCTTTTTTTCTAATTTTAGTATTATTTTAAAATTGGTGTCACACGACGCAAACAGCCAAATAGACACTTGTAATAAATTCTTTTTTTCTAATCTTTTATTTTTTTATTTTTTTAATCATTTATAAATTTTTAATATTTTTTAAAGTTATTTTAAAGTAGTTTTGGATGTCATTGCGACGTGAGCAACCAAATAGATATAAAAGAGTAAACAAAGAAAGCTATTTTTTAATTTTAGATCATCTATATATATTAAAAAAATCAAAAGTCTAAATTGGATGTCATGTGACGCGAGAGGCCGGGCAGACAATAAAGAAAAGGGAAAAATATTTTTTATGATTTAAAAAAAAGAATGAAAATTGAAAAAAACTGAATCAAAAGATGGAAGATTTGAGAGTGACGTACCTTAAAAAAATTTCATTGTCTATGTGGGTGGTAATGAGAGAAAGAGAGTGTAGAGAATGTTTTCTTCTTCTTTTTTTCTACCCCTTCAATATGTTTTTTTTAAAGAGAGATAAAAAAGGAGGTGTGTATGTGGGAATGGTGATGGGAAAGAATTAGAGAAGTGTAGAGAATCTTTTCTTTGTCCTGACAGAGTGAATATTTATACTCACACCTTATAATATCAATGCAATCTTAGCCTTAATTGTAATGAACACTATAAGGAAGGAATTGGTCATGATACCAGCAAATTATGGGGATCAAATCGCAGTCAAACAGAGCACAAAATCAATCATCATCAGTAACAAATCAAAGCACAAAATCAATCCCAATTAATAATATTGATTCTTGCCATTTGAAGAGATATTGCTTCTAATTTTTATTATATTACTAATTTCTCTATCAGGAACAAAAAGGTAGAAAATATTTGAGTTATTGGGCTCATAACAAATTGGGCTCTTCGTCCCTTTTTTTCTTTTTTTTTCTCTTTTTTTTTCTAGGTCTTTTCTTTTTTTTCTAAAATTAAAGTTTGAAAAATCTATGAAGAAAATAATGTTTCACATTTTTTTAATTTCTTTTTAAAATAAATTTATTTACCCGGACGAAATTGGGTGTTGACAACTGCTCCTCTTTACTTAGATTTTACTAGATAATATGAAAATTTGATTTTTTTCATATTATCGTAATAAAAGATAAGTAAAGATAAAAACACTAATTTCGTTCGGGTTTCAAAAGAAGACAAATTTGAAGATAGACTTGACCATTCAAAAGGAGATGGTCTGCATCTGAAAGAAACTAGGTGACCATTACCAAGTAGAGGGTCCCAATCAGAAAAACCAAATTCTTTTTGTATTTTGACTTTTTGAAAAAAAGATTAGACCAATCCTGAGGAGAGAGTCTATATTTATAAAAAACGATGACCATTACCATGTAGAGGGTCATTATCTAATAAAAGAAATCAATGACCATTGCCTCGCAGAGGGTCTTGATTTAAAGAGATCGATGACCATTGCCTCGCAGAGGGTCTTGATGTAAGGAGATCGATGACCATTCCCTCATAGAGGGCCTCGATGTAACATAAGAAATCAATGACCATTGCCTTGTAGAGGGTCTTGATGTAAAGAGATCGATGACCATTGCCTCGCAGGGGGCCTCAATGTGACTTAAGAAATCAATGACCATTGCCTCGCAGAGGGTCTTGATGTAAGGAGATCGATGACCATTGCCTCGCAGAGGGCCTCGATGTGACATAAAAAATCAATGACCATTGGTTGCAGAGGGTCTTGATGTAAAGGAATCGATGACCATTGCTTCGCAGAGGGCCTCGATGTAAAGAAAGGAAATCAATAACCATAGTCTCGCAGAAGGTCTTCATGTAAACATAAGGAAATCAATGACCATGGCTTCGCAGAGGGTCTTGATGTGAACATGAGGAAATCAATGACCATTGTCTCACAGAGGGTCATGATGTTAAAAAAGGAGAACCTAAATTTTGCTCTTGAAGTATGGACAAACACCGCATGAATGCTTAACATTTGTAAGACTTTAAAAAATGTCATTGCTGACTTTCTTTTTTAAATGATTTTCAAAATGATTTTGTGGAGTATGATGGATGATTTGATGATGCATGACATGTTATGATTTTCTTTTTGAACCTATATGGTGATGCATACATGGATGCGTGAATGCATGGGTGAAATTTGCTTTTTTTTCATTTTTTATTTTTCCTTTATTTTAATTTGAGAGCAAGGAAAACTAGGCTAAAAGGTTAGAAAAAAAAACTGTGAAGCCTGACAACACTGGATTTAGGGGCCAGTGTGGAAACTAGGCTTAGGGGTTAATGGAAACTGGGCTTAAAGTATATTGGTAATACATATGAATGAAGAGGATTTTGATTGAAAAGATGGAAAATATTTTATTCAAAAAGATGGATGACGCATGTATGCATGACTTAGTATGATGTATGAATTACCCTATGTATGAGTTTCTTTTGCATTTTGTTTTGAAAACAAATTTGAATTGTTCCCCATTACATGGTTATTTCAAATTCATGGAATCATTCTACTTTGATATTTTTTTATTTTTTCAAATCATTTTTTTGGTCTAATCAGTTTACTAACAAACACTTTCTTTTTAATCATTTCTTTTGAAACACTATTTGAATGACATCCATGAAATTGTCAAGGGCTTGAAAAGGCTTGGATGAGGTGATGAAGATTAACTAGGTAGTTGCCCCAATTTGAATTGGTCTCGGGGCACAAAATGTGTTTGGACTTTCCCTAGTTATTGATGGTATGAAGGAAAAGATGGGGACTTCAAGAATTTGCCTTAGTGTAAGAGCCTAGGATGGTCTTAGGGTGCAAAAGCATGTTAGACTTTTTCCAAATGATGAGATTGAAAAATGACGAGATCTTCACAAGTTGCTACTAATGTGATCACAATCTTTGATGTAAATAAATGCCCCAATTCAGAATGAATGATAGGAATATATGAATTACAAACAAAGTGATTGCCCCAGTTTGGGTTTGAGATTGATAAAGATGGATTATTTTAAAGTTGGTCAAGGTTTAGGCTTAGAGCGGGTTATTGTTGGAGCAAAGATGGAGTTGCATGAAGAATGAATTGAAAAAGAACAACCCAATTTTAACCAGATTGCTTGATTGCCCATGCTGATTTTGGAGCTTTGAAAACATGTCAACCAAACATAAACTACCCCAGTGTTTAAAAGAAAATCTCAGAACACACTTTTTCAATCCTTTTTTTTTATATTTTTTTAGAACAAACCTGTTAGCAAATAAAAATTTTCCTCTAAATTAACATCTTCGAAAGATAAGAACCAATATTTGATCTATGTGAACTTTATTAGGCTTGTATCGTAGCCAAGGCTAGGGGTATGAAAGTGAATGATAGTAAAGGCCCAAACAAGTGATGTGAGGGTTGTTTCAAACAAGGATCTTTGAATAATGTTTCATTCAATATTTATTTGACTTTATTTCGTTCACCTTTTTTTTTCTTTCTATATTTTGACATTTTATTCTCATTCTTTAAACTTTTGCTTCTTTTTTTTTATATATAACCATGTCATTTCTTTCTTTTTTTATATATTTTTGTATTGGTGAACTACAAGTCGGATGAAACAAATGCAAACATTATTTCAACCCTCAGTGGGAGGGTGATCCTTGTTTAGGGTAATTTGAAAGAAATTTTTTGGAAGGCTCAAATTGGATAGCAAAGGATAATTACTTTTGTTTTTTTGGATAAAGAAACATGGCCACACATCATTTCAAAACATGATTGTTTTTTCTAAAAAAAATTCACAAGAAAATTATTAATTTCATCTTACAGGATGCCCCTTGTTCTCTTTTTTTCACTTTTTTTGTCTTATTTTTTGCCTAGACTATCCTTCATAGTTGTTAGTCTAGCGAACTTTTCTTCCATTTGATTTTTTTTGTGATCAAAGAGTTTCTTGTAATCATTTTTAACACATGTGTCCCTTTTATGATAATTTTCCATGAAAAAGAAAACAAGGTTTATGGTGGAAGAGAGATGGAAAGAAAGATAGATTTGAGCAATTTCATGCATGCAAGATTAGATGGGTATTTCAAAAGAAATGATAATAAATAATATTTTATTTCTTTATTAAATCCACTGATTTGACCAAAGAATATTTTATTATTTACTCATTTTTAATAAGAAATATTCCAAGAAATCATTAACAAGAAAAATGGGAAACAATTTGAATTTATTTGTTTTGTTTTTTTTTTTAAATTATGCATATACATGTTGAAACTATGAACATGGTACCATGGATGACCACAAAATGGGAATGCAAATGCATGTTTGTGCATCGCAGAGCACTTATTCATGTGATATGCTAATGAAATGCATGCTTATACCTTAGGAGGCATTTTTTTTATAATGGTGTGATTGTGATGAATTTATTATTATATACAAGAAAAGATGAGGGTAAAGGACGCAAATATTCTCCCTTTTGTGCCTTTATTTAACATGGGTTTGATGCTTAAAGTTCTAAAGGAAAGTATATGTGCTCACAAGAATAGTTCCCTAATACCTAAATATCAAGCTCACTAGAGCTATGGCCCACTTCATGGCATTTCCCACGACAGTTGGTAAACAACAAGAAGTGGGAGTACCAATGAAGCAAACAACTCTAGCTGGGGTTCTCACAATGACCACTTGGGAAGTACATCCATTGTGACACTGTTAAAAAATCCCCTCTAATTCTAAGCAACTTAGACCCGGGTATAGGGCCCCACTCATGTAATGAACAAAATGTGTGTGTGTGTGTGTGTGAAGGGAGAACCTAATGTATACCCAAACCCACACCTGACAATTATTCCAAATACAAAAATAAAGAAGAATATACACATACAATTATTCTAAATAAAAAAAGATAAAAAAACACATACCCAAAAAAAATGAGAAAGAAAAAATATGAAGAAAAACCACATCCATTTTGCATATCCAAATAAATGGCCTGACCTTTTAGCATCCCCAGTGGAGTCGCCATCTGTCGTAACCGAAATCGCAATGAGACGACGAACCAAAAATAAAAATTTGTAAAGATAGAGTTTGGAGTCGCCACCATAGTTATTATAGGAAACTATGGAAAACCATAAAAAAAAGCAAGGTCTACGAAAAATCAGATTTTGGGTCCGGGAGCCGGTTACGCGTGGAGAAGGTATTAGCACCTCACAATGCCCATCCTAAGACGGTACCTTTAATTAAACGTACAAAATGATGTGGTTTTCAAAATATTTATTTTTCCCCAAAAATAATAATAAATGAATTTACAAAAGAAAACTAAAATATTTTTTTGAATTTTTGGGCCCGACGAGGATTAATCCTCGCTCTTACGTATCTCCATGTGAATAGAGAATCAGGGTTACGTAGTTCTTTAAAAGATATTTGGAAAAAACAATTGAGAAAATGATTTGATTTTTTGGAGTTGAATCTGACAAGGACTGGCCTTGCTCCTACGCATCTCACAATGGAGAATCAATGATCACGTAGTTCTTAATGAACCACTATTTGAAAAAAATTGAAAAATGATTTACTTTTTTTAATAATTTTGAAAACCTTTTTTTTTTAATTTTAGTATTATTTTAAAATTGTTGTCACGCGACGCAAGCGACCGGATAGACACTTGTAATAAATTCTTTTTTTCTAATCTTTTATTTTTTTATTTTTTTAATCATTTATAAATTTTTAATATTTTTTTAAAGTTATTTTAAAGTAGTTTTGGATGTCATTGCGACGTGAGCAACCAAATAGATATAAAAGAGTAAACAAAGAAAGCTATTTTTTAATTTTAGATCATCTGTATATATTAAAAAAATCGAAAGTCTAAATTGGATGTCATGCAACGCGAGCGGGCAGGCAGACAATAAAGAAAGGGGAAAAAATATTTTTTATGATTTAAAAAAAAAGAATGAAAATTGAAAAAAAAAAAACTAAATCAAAAGATGAAAGAATTGAGAGTGACGTACCTTAACAAATTTTCATTGTCTATGTGGGTGGTAATAAGAGAAATAGAGTGTAGAGAATGTTTTCTTCTTCTTTTTTTCTACCCCTTCAATATGTTTTTTTAAAGAGAGATAAAAAAGGAGGTGTGTATGGGGGAATGGTGACGAGAAAGAATTAGAGAAGTGTAGAGAATCTTTTCTTTGTCCTGACAGAGTGAATATTTATACTCACACCTTACAATATCAATGCAATCTTAGCCTTAATTGTAATGAACACTATAAGGAAGGAATTGGTCATGATACCAACAAATTATAGGGATCAAATCGCAGTCAAACAGAGCATAAAATCAATCATCATCAGTAACAAATCAGAGCACAAAATCAATCCCAATTAATAATATTGATTCTTACCATTTGAAGAGATATTGCTTCTAATTATTATTATATTACTAATTTCTCTATCAGGAACAAAAAGGTAGAAAATATTTGAGTTATTGGGCTCACAACTGTAAGACCCGCGAATTTAATTAATTAATTAAATAATTAAATAATAAATGCGGGAGCCTAGTGTATTTATGACATTAATTTCTTTTATGTATGACGTGGAAAAGTGCTAGTTCAAGTGGTTGAGAGTGCTTTGATTGTGTGTGAGGACTTAGGTTCGAGTCCTAAGTATGTCAATTATGTGTATTTTGTTATTAAAGTTTTTATAATATGTTGGGCCACACTTAGAAACATGGGTTGGCCTGATGGTTTAGAGTTGATACTACTTTGGCATGGTGTGGGTTCGAACCTGGGTGGACTCAAATTTAACTTCTTTTTGCTAAAAGGTTGTGTGGCTGAATATGAATAGATGAGAGAGACCTTAGGGGGTAGCTAAAAGGGGCTGAAAAACTATTAAGTGATGGGCCTTGAATAAAAATAAAAGTTAATTCACGTTTTTTTTAATTAACCAATTAGTAAGACCTATAAAAGGCAAAATCTAAGAGGAGAATAGGGTTTTGGAAGGCTGTTTTCTGAGAAGCTTAGAGGAAGTGCGAAAATTGAGCCAAAACCTGCAATTCTCGCTCAGGCGAGCTAGGCTCGCCTAGGCGAGACGGGCAGGGGCGTGTGTTCTCTAATCGTGCTCATGTATCTCGCCCAAGCGATGTGGTTTGGTCTTGGGCGATGGGTCATCTTGCTTAGGCGAGTATACCTCGCCCAAGCGAGAATTCGTGGGTGTTTTAGGTGTTGATGGACATCTTACGTAGGCGAGATCGAATGCTGTTCTGAGCGGAAAGGCGTCTCGCTCAGGCGAGCACCTCATCGCCTAAGCGAGATCTCGAGGTAAGGTTGGTGGTTATTGTTGCACTCGTCGCCTAGACGAGGTTTGTCAATTTTGGGCGAGTGGCAATCTCGCCCAAGCGAGAATGATCTCGCTTAGGCGAGATAGGTTGGACAGGTTATACAAAGGAGTTTATTTTGAGAGAGTGAGTGGGATGAGAAACTTCCACAGCAGGTGTCATTGCTATATTAATGGGATGAAGTGGAAATTATAGAGCATGGTCTATAAGGCTTCTAAGGATATCTCGATGGTGGGCTTGCTGGTGTTCCAAGGGTTGTGGCCCGGAACGTATCCTTGAGTTGTGGCTCAGGATAGGGGTTAAGCACGTGGCATTCTATGGGTTGTGGCCCGGAATGATTTCCTTTGAGTTGTAGCTCGGGATAGCGGATGAACACGAGGAACCTTGAGTTGTGGCTCGGGTTGGCGAGTGTGCCGGTGTGAGTGTGCTAGTTGTGGCCAGTACGGATGGGTCCAGATGGATTGCTCTCCTCAGTGGTTGTTGACGAGTTTGGTAGTCCTGGGACATTACGGACTATGTTCGTATTTGGGAACTCCACCTGGCGTTACGATGTGTGATCCGTAGTATGGTTTTCGCACGTGCTCTATCGGTTGTGGCCGATAGGTGTGGCAGCAAGGCACCTGGAGATACTCATTAGAAGATATAGAACACTGCTTACATGGTTGTGGCCATGAGAGAAACTCAAGCGAGGTTTCCTGATGTACTTATTATGCATGGTGGTGGCCATGTGGAGGGAAGGTAACATGACTTCCATTAAATGCATCGGTACACATGGTGGTGGCCATGTGTTGGAAATAGGGTCAGATTCTGTGGGAAGAGAAAAAAAGAATTGTGTTGTTGTTATACTATTTGTACTGGTTAACATGTATATGTATATGTGATATATGTTTTGTATGTTTTAACTATTAGGTCACCCTATCTGTTTGTGTTTGGCGATGATCGTGTACGTGGTACACGTGAACAGGTGATGATGCAAGTGGAGCTGGTGAGGCTTAGCTGCGGAGAGGGGCTGATAATGGGGATTTTTATGTTCATGTTTTGTCACTCTATTTTAACATATGATGTAAAGGCTCATGGCCTACTTGACTAAACTTACATTTTGTATGTATGGACTTATTAGTGATTTTTAATGAAGTTTTACATTTCCCGTGTTTTGGGAAATGAGGTGTTATTAATAAATGAGTTTTTACATAAATGATGCTCATGTATTATTTCTTTTTATTTAATTAAATTCGTAATATCCGGACGGGATGTTACAACAACAAATTGGGCTCTTCCTCCCTTTTTTTTCTCTTTTTTTTCTAGGTTTTTTCTTTTTTTTTTAAAATTAAAGTTTGAAAATCTATGAAGAAAATAATGTTTCACATTTTTTTAATTTTCTGAATTTTTTTAAAATAAATTTATTTACCCAGACGAAATTGGGTGTTGACACTTACCTACTCTCCTTTTCCTTTCCCAGGGCTCTGCTAGGGTTTGAAGTTCAATCAGATTCAAGTTTAGCTCGATCTCGTTTTTGCTCACGTAAGTGGTTCGTCAACTCATACTCTTCTTCGCTGGTTTGGTTCTTCGTAATTACTGTTAGGGTTCCTTGTAGTAATCTCGTACCCCATTTGTGTTAGGGTTTTCAGCTCTTAAATCTACTTCGGGAACTTTCGTGCTTATTCGCTTAAGTGTCGAGGTCGTTTGGCTAGCCCTTTTCTAGGTAAGGGAAGCTAGGGTTTCACGTTATTTCTATCTTATGCGATTATTGTTTTGTGAAATATGAGATAAGATTAGGGAAAATGTTAGTTTTTGGAATATTTCTAAGTTAGGGGTTCAAATATTCATGAAACTGTGATATTTGACGTTATTTTTCGTATTTTGGATGCGTTGCACTGGGTCACTGAGCGACTGCGTGTTTTTCTGATATGCACAGTTTTAGTAAAATTTACTTTCCCGACTCATTAACCGTTGGATTGAGATCAAATTTTGACATTTGGTTCATAACATGCTATTTTATGGTTTGACCGGTTGGATCGTCGATTAGATGTCTGTAACTTGAGAAATGTGTCACGCATTACTGCAATGATTTTTGTTTTGTGATAATAAATTTTCTTAGAAATTTTGGTGTAAGAATTATGGTTGTGGGTTGTGCTTGATTGTATGGAATTGCAGGTACTTAAATGTTGGCACTCATTTATTTGGGATGAATATTATTTTGTGATATATGTATGTCTTGGTATGCATTTATAAAGTATGAGATGAATGAATTTGCATGAGTGATGTGATTCATGGATTGTGAATGATGAACTTGAATAAATCTTGGCATGCGATTTCAATGAAATGGTTGGTTATATATGTGGTCATGAATTCGGTATGAACAATAATGTTACATTGATGGCATGGTAGTGGTATGAGGTGAAGTTCTATATCCCTGAATTGGGAAGAATGGGATGGTATGAAATCAACATGGAATATGAATGAGGATGGGTTACAAAGGATGGCATGAGGTGTTAAATGCATGATCAATATTATTTGTTTGTTTGGAATGTGATTGGTATGTTGTCAGTATGTAAATCCACGAGTCTTTAGGTGAGACTTCCTGAAGGTGCTTCAGTGGTCGGGACATAATTCTATGGCCCCTATTAGTGGGAGTCCATGGTGGTGCCCCATCTATATAATTTGGTAAGGATTCAAGGTAAGGTTGCATCCTGACACTCTAAGGAGTCAGTTAGTCTCACTTAGAGCGGACTCACTCTTGTGGTGAGAGTAGCAGGAGGCCTAAAACTCATTAAGGGCTAACCTTGTGTGTGAGGGATTGAAACATTGTAACACTTGTAACACTTAGCTCGGGGGTGAGCACGATAATCCACCACAAGTGCAAGCATCCGCTGAATCCCACCTGATTATATGTAATTCAGATGAGTCAAGTCCTAGTCTAGTGTATTGCTTGAGAAGTCATAACATGATTGGTTGATGAATATTGTTTTGGATTGTGTAATAACATGTTATTGCTTGATAAACTGTTTCTGCTCTAGCGTACCATGTTTGCTTGTTTGGTTGTCTTGTATGTGGTTCTTCTCCTTTTGCGATGATCATCAATTTATTGATGTGAGCATATGCGAGAAACACCCGTGGTCAACAGGGAGGTGACGGTTCCGCTGCTTAGCCATCTGAGCTGGATTCTACTGCTCTGGACTTTCTTTTTGGGGTTATGGCCTATGTACTAGTCTGTCTTTTAATTTCCTATTTTGAGTACTGATGAACATTGTATCTAGTTTAGTTGTGGCATAGTTGTGTGCCTTGATTATTGTATGGAATAGTGTTTAAACTCCAGGACTGTGTTTCTGTATTATCATGTGTGACACTTTTTTTAATCATGATTATAAATTAAATGAGGTGTTACAGTTATATTGACCAGATTAAAAAGACAAAACACGTTATATGTAATTTAAAAATAATATATATTTTTTTCTTATTTTACATTCTTTTTTCTTTTGATTCAGTCATACATATTTCATGTTATTAAAGTATGAAAACGAATTTTACTTATACATATAAATAGAAGGAGTAAAAACACACTTAACCTAAAAATTTTGCATGTTGTATTCATGCATGAAGTATAAAGATAAATTTTATATGAACTTTGATATAAGAACGAATTTTCCAATTTGCATGCAAATAGAAAGACTAAAAATATATTTAATTTATATAAAATATAAATTAAGAAAATAAAAATAAAAATAATATTTTAAATGAATGCAATTAAATTATTGTATTATGAATAAATTAAATTGCGTATTTATTTATTTATATAAGGCTTAAATAATGATTTGGTTATAGTTTTCATTCAGTTTTTTTAATTTGGTCATACTTTTTATATTTGTTTTTCAATTTGGTCCTCGTCAATTTTATTTAATTTGGTCATTTTCGCTAACACCGTTAAAATAGTTAATGAATTATGAACAGTAATTGGCACGTGTCATTTTGTAATTTTTTTTTAATTTTAAAAAAAATATTTAAAAAAATGTCCATGTGTCAAGTTCATATCATGTCACGTGTCATTTTGTTTTTTTTAATTAAATTAATTTTTTTATTTTTAAAAAAATTTCACGTGTCAATCTTATATCATGCCACGTGTCAGGGTCAGTTTTTTATATTCAATTTGGTCCTAATATTCGTTATTTTTTTTCAATTTCATCCTAATCTTTTTTTCTTTTTTACATTTATCATTCTTGTTCTTCTCCCAATTGAAACAAAATTTAATTTGTATATAAATATTATATGGATATTCTTATTAAAATGTATATTTTTATTAAATATTTTTAATTTAGAGTTAGAGTTGGTTTAAAATTAAAACGAAAAATTTAAAAGTAGGCAATAACACCATTAATTTAAAATTACAAGAGGTTAAAAATACTTAAATTAATGGTGTTATATCCTACTTTCAAATTTTTAAGAGGAAATTAAAATTTTAAATTAATGATATTATTGCCTACTTTGAAATTTTTCGTTTTAATTTTAAACCAACTCTAACTCTAAATTAAAAATATTTAATAAAAATATGTATTTTAATAAGAATATCCATATAAAATTTATATACAAATTAAATTTTATCTCAATTTGGAAAAGAACAAAAATGTTAAATTAAAAAAAAAATATTATGACCAAATCTATTACATCTATTACATATTACATTACCTATCCTCTTTTATTGACAAGTGTCATAAAATTTAGTTTTTTCGTCATTTTAAAACTGTGTAACAAAAAGACCCGGGTTCAAATCCTACAAAAACCAATTTGTTTTTATTTTTTCATTTATTTATGATTTTAACTATAATATTAATTATAAGTAATATTATTATTTGTAATATTTTTATAAATATTATTATTTGTAATTATTAATAATATTATTATTTGTAATGTTTTTATAAGTATTATTATTATTTTTAATTATTAATAATATTATTATTATAAATATTATTTATAATGATAGTAATAAAATTATAACTAATATTAATATAATAATAATAATTATTATTATTATATGTTATTATTATATATTATTATTAGTATTATTAACATTATTATTATATATTATTATTATTATTATTAGTAAAAGAGTAATTAGAAAAATTATTAATTATAATATACGAAAATTAATACTTAAATTAATAGTGAAATTATTAGTATTACTATTAGTATTATTACTATTATATTTTGTTATTATAAAAATTATTAACATTATTAGTAATAATAAAATTATTGATGTTATTATTGTTGTTATTATTATTATTAGTATTATTAACAATATTAACATATCATATATTAATATTATGATTATATATGATTGTTGTTATTATTAAATTTATTGATAATATTAGTAGTAGTAAAATATTAGTATAATATTACTTTTAAATATTTATTTAATAAAAATTGATAATATTTATTTTTATTTTATTTAAATATTTCTATTACAATGACTATAAATTATAAATATTATTATTAAATTTATAAAACTATAATATAATATTTTTATGAGATAATTTTATATTATATTTAAATAAAAAAAGGTACGTATAGGTTACTATTAAAAAATGTATATTTTTTATTTCTTTTCTCTTAATAATTTTTAGGGTTAAATACGTTTTTGGTCCCTCAAGTTTCAGTGAATTTTGAAATTAGTCCCTCATCAAAACTTTATACCAATTTAGTCTTTCAAATTTTAAAATGCGTGAATTTAGTCCTTTTAACCAAATTTTGTTAAGTTTATTTGACATTTTAGACACATTTCATGATAGTATTTAAATTAACATTGAAGCAAAAATGTGTCAAACAGTGTAAATAATTTAAATACTATCATAAAATGCGCTTGAAACGTCAGATAAACTTAACAAAATTTGGTTAAAAGGACTAAATTCATGCATTTTAAAAGATGAAGGACTAAATTGGTCAAAAGTTTTGATGAGGGACTAATTCCAAATTTTGCTGAAACTTGAGGGATCAAAAACATATTTAACCCTAATTTTTATTTAAAAATTAATTACACATTTTCTATAAATAATAAATATAATATCAATTATATTATTTAAAAAATAAAAACAAAAAAAAGACCCCTTGTATATGCACGGGTGAGAGACTAGTTGAATATAAAAAAATAACCTTCACACGTGGTATGATATTGGCTTGACACGTGAAATTTTTTAAATAAAAAAAATAAATTAAAAAAGTCACAAAATGGCATGTGGCATGATATGAGCTTGACACGTGAATATTTTTTTTAAATGAAAAATAATAATTTTAAAAATATTAAAAAATCATAAAATGACACATGACAATTAGTGTTCACAATCCGTTAATTATTTTAATAGTGTTAGCGAAAATGAACAAATTGAATAAAATTGACGAATATTAGGACCAAATTGAAAAAATAAATAAAAAGTAGAACCAAATTGAAAAAACCTAACGAAAACTATGATCAAATCATTATTTAAGCCTTTATATAACAAATGTAATTACACATAATTTATTTTATTTAATATATGAATAATAATTACTTTTAATTTTTTTAATATAATATATTTAATAATTTACTTTTTAGTATTATTTTAAAATTATAACTATTTTTTATTAATTTTGATATACTTTTTTAGTATATCACAAGCAATGACTTTATCTTACAAATAAAAAATAGGTTAAAATACTTCATTTGTCATCATTTTTGTACCAAAATATTTAATAAGGCGTAGATTTTTATTAGTCTCAATTGGATCCATATATTTTAAAATATGTAGCAATTAGGTCATTTCTGGAAGTATGATACTAACAACATTAAGTATGTGTTTTTTTTTTTTAATTTGTTTTTAAAAATTATTTTTGTCATGTGTCATGTCAATATCATGCCACATGCCAAGTCAATATGGTGATATGCGTTAAGTCATTGTCTGAATATCAATTTATAAATGACCAAAGGGGAATATCAAAACCAATATAACGACATCATATAAGAGCACCTGCAGAATACACAAGAACTATAAGGGGAATGAATGAATGCCATGGGATTGATAATTGTTAGAATTGTTTTTTAACACACAACTGTAGAATACACAATATTACTAATGGTTAGACAAAATCTTGCAAAATTAATTTCTCTAACATGTGGTCTTCGTGTGGCCAAATGAGTATCAATTGGTTAAGACTTAAGAATTGCCTTATTAGCTCGAGAAATGCCTAATCAAGAAACTGGGGAATTTCCTAAATTACCATTCTGCAAGGGAACTTATTCTTTGGATATCTCCAATAGTCAATCACAACATTTTCAACTCCAAATCATTAACAATATACAGAAAAAAGGAAAAGTTTGGCTTGGAGGATTTCTTTTCCATAGAACTGCTACCAGTTTCCGCAATTTTATAAACTTTTCCCTTAATTATTATTTGTTTGGGAATTCCCTAGTTTCATCATCTGCAATGATCATGAATGATAAATGTTAAACCACCAAGTTATAATAAAAATATATATGAAATAGTAAAAACACTTCTGATCCTATATTTTTCATTACAACCTTAACTTTCTTGATAGGTTGAAACACTTCTGATCCTATAAATCAAACTAATTAATATTATCTTTAACCGTACGAAAAACATTGTGTCCAAAATATACCACATTGTCAAATGCATTTTTTTCAATATACATAAAATATAAATTATGACGTGACAAATTAGACTCCCAATACAAAAGTTCAAAGAAAATGCTTCATTTTTTCCATTGTTTAACTTCTTTTCTTTTTTCTTTTTCCTCTACCGTCCAAAATTCCTCATCTCCCAAATGTAACAGTAATATTTTCAACTTGCCTAAAAATGTCAGATCTTGATAATTTTAGTGGTGGATTCCTTATTTCAGTGCTCCCATCAAAGTGAACACGATTTAATCTAAATTTATGGTTTCTACTCAAAAAGCGACGATGCCCCATAAAACACCACTTCTTCCTATGAGGAAGATGACAAGGTTCTACATCAAAGTTACAAGTAAGGAAGCTAAACCTGTGTGTGTTCCAACCAGATAAAATGCCTAGGTCAGGAAAGTCACTAATTGTCCACATTAGAGCTACTCGCATCCTAAAAGTTTCATTTAATGAAGAATCAAAGGACTTCACACCATCATTCCATAGCTCACGTAACTCATCCACAAGGGGTTGTAAGTACACATCAATATTATTTCCTGGCATTTGCTTGCCTGGAATGATCATGAATAGGATCAATGAAGTGTGCTTCATACATATCCATGGTGGAAGATTGTATGGAATTAAAAATACTGGCCAAATACTATAAGTAGAACTCATAGTACCTAAAGGATTAAAACCATCACTAGCAAGGCCTAAACGAACATTTCGAAGATCAGAAGCAAATTCAGGATGTAATAAACTAAAGGTTTTCCATGCGTCACCGTCCCTTGGATGCCTTATGAACCCATCCTCGTTCTCTAAAGAATATCATCTGATATGCTCTACAGTCTTAGAACACATAAACAATCTTTGCAATCTTGGTTTCAATGGAAAGTAACGCAAAATTTTGCAGGTTGCTTTTTTCTTCTTCTTTGGGTTCCATCTAGATGTACCGTTATGTTTGCATGTTTGCAAATCTTTTTCATCATCTCTTAAATATAACATACAATCATTCAGACATGCACCTATTTTGGTATAGTTAAGACCAAGTTTGTTGATGATTTTCTTAGCCTTATAAAAAGAAATAGGCAACTTTGCTTCATTAAATGCATCTTTTAACAAATCTAGGATCATAGTCATTGCCTTGTCACTTAATCCACACAAAACCTTGATATGATATATTTTGATTACAAACTCTAATTTTGTGTACTTGCTCCCGTCACATAATGTTTGATTTTCATCATTGAGAAACTCATTGAACTCATTATGATCCTCCCTTGACCTTTCATTCAAAACATCATCTACACCCAATGGTTGTGTTCTGCCTAAATTAGTACCTTCTTGCCTATAATGCCCAAATGTTTCATTGATCATTGTTTCCATTGGATTTTCAAAATGAAATGCCTCTTGTATATCATCTTCATTACTAGAAATATCTTCTATTTGTTTCTCACCATGAAGATTCCATACAACATAATTTTTGGGAAATGCTTTTAAAATCAAGTGTTCCTCAACTACACCTCTAGTTTGTCATTTCATAAACCCACATTTGGGACATGGGCATTTAATTGTATCTCCAATAGCCCCATTATCAAAAGCAAAATCTAAGAATTTTTTAAACTAATTGAATATTTAATTGTATTTCGAGGCTTAGCAATCCAAGATTTATCCATTGAAACAGATACCTAAGCAAAATGACAATGAGTATTTTATAAAATACACTAACACTTATAACATTTTTTGATTGAAAGTTATAATATATAAGAATATAAGAAATATGTTTCACCAATAATTAAATATGTAACCCTTTCATTCATCAATATATATCATACCAAGGAAGGAAATAACAAAAATAAATCATTCATTTTTCTCTTTTTAAAAATATGTGATTTCTAGGACTTTATGAAGGTTTCATCAAGTATTTTAAAAAGAGAAGTTTGGATGTCCTATATGTAGTACACAAATTTTGGCTTTTATAATAAGGATATAGATAATTGATAGAAAAATCATGACATGGGTCGAGCATGCAATCCAATCCAAGGTAGCTGAATTTCTAAAATAGTCATATCCAACATATATTCTCAATTGTCTTTGAGGACCCATCATAATCCATTTTGGTGGGGAAATTGAAACATATACACCACACCCAAAAATTCTTAAATGAGAAATATTAGGTTAGTGACCGAAAACCAACTGCATAATAGAGTATTTGTGATAACTTATTAGCTTGATGTGAATTAATACTGCAACATGAAAAATTGCATATCCCCAAGTAACCATTGGAAGATTAGCTCTCATAAGTAATGGTCTTGCAACCAATTTTAGACATTTTAGTAATGATTCCACAAGTCTATTTTTGAGTATGAACATGTGCTACTGGGAATTCCAATTAATATACAATACTCATGAACAGTGTGAGATGTAATTTCACCAATATTATCAAAAAAGATTTTCTTAATCGAATAATCTGGGAAGTGAACTCTTAACTTTGCTAATAACTTTGCAATTGCCTGATTACGAGTTGATAATAAACAAATATGTGACCATATAATTGATTCATTAATTAAAATCATGAAATATCTAAATGATCCACATGATGGGTGTATTGGACCATAAATATCACCTTGTATTCGTTTTGAAAATGAGATTGACTCATTTCTAATTTTTCTGGTGATGGTCTTATTATCAACTTTCCTTTGTGAACATGTAGTACATGAGAACTTATTAGTCTGAAGAAGTTTTTTTTTACTCTTAAGTGGGTGTCCATATAAGTTTTTCAGCTCTCTTTTTTTTCGCATCATAGTAGATCAAGGATGACCCAACTAACCATGTTAAACAAGGAATTCATATTTGATTCGTAAACTTCATGTTTACCATGACATGCATTTTAATTGTATTAATATATGTGTAGTACAAACTATCCAACTGATCATGCCAAATAAGGCATTCATTTTGATTCCTAAACTTCTGGTTTACCATGATATGCATATCAATTGTACTAATGTATGTGTACACCATAAGAAAAGGTTGATAATTTATCCAATACACATTTTTTTTTCATTCAAATCAATTATAGTGATATAAAGATATTTCATATATTCTTCATTATTTCTCTCAATATGATATCCATTTAGACAAATATCTTGAAACTCTTAATAAATTTCTATTAAACTTCTTGGTAGAAGTATAATAGCTCTTTTGGAGCCTTCAAATATATTTGTAGTTGCGAGACTCGAGAAAATTAAATAATTAAATAAATAATTATTTAATAAATGCGGGTAGTATGAGCCTTTATGGCATTTAATGCGAATTGTTAGATGTGGAAAAGTACTAGCTCAAATGATTGAGAGTACTTGATTGTGTGAGAGGACTTGAACCCAATTGGATGATATTTTAATATGTGTATTATTTTACTATTATGTTTGAATGTGATTAGTGATAATGTAATCCTAAAATTGTAGGAATTATCATGAAACATGAATTGGTTGTGCATTGACTTTGTAGTTTAGTGGTTGTGCGTTCAAACCTTCTAGGAACGAATTTAACTTTCTTTTTGCCAAATTTTATTTTTGCCAAATTTTCTTTTGACATGAACATGAAAGGGTAGAAAAACCCTAACTGCAAGAAGGGCAGCCTAGTGAGCTGGGAAGGCAGCCACTAATGGTCTTTGAATGGCCATTAACACCACATTCAAAGTCATTTTCGTTTTCATATCACTAACAAGCATTAAGGCTTAGTTAATGGTCTAATTAAGGTGGTTTTTAAAGAGGAAAGAGAGAAAAAGTGAGGGAGCAAAAGGGCAAACGAATTTTGCAGTGAGAGAGGGAGTCTGAAGGTGATTTTGAGTGGAATTGAGCAGAGCATCAAGTGCATTTGGAGAAGGCCAAGGTTGGACTAATGGTGGCACAAAAGAAGTCCTAATTCTTCCAAGTGAGCAAGAATTATCCAGGTTAGGAGAGTTTCCTTACGTGTGTATATATTCTATAATTATTTTCGTGTTATACTGTATGAATATGATGCCTATGAATGATCAAAATCTCTTCATCTTCGTGTTCTGGAAAATTTCCAGAAACCGCCTTGCGGCTTTGAATGAGCCGTCAGGCGACACAAGCATGCTTTTGTTCAGGGTGTGTTTTGAATTTTGTGATGGATTGGGTTCTTTGAGATTGTTCATGTGTACGATGGGAAATCATGAAAAGTATGAATGTACGAATGCCTGTGTGTTTGGATGAACCTTGGGGATTCAATGAGAGACATTCAATTGCGTTAACCTTGATAGGGTTTGGGAAGATGATTTAGTAATTTGATTACTTAAGTATAATCGTGAATCAATCATGTTCTGATTGGATTAGTATGATGTTATTGGTTAAGCACGCATCCAAAAATAGAATAATTGAGAAATATTGTGTCGTGGGTGAAATACTAGAATTTTGCAGGTTAAATTATTGGTGTTCTCAGGCGCAAAAAACCTAGAATTTTTCCAGATACTGATGTGCTGCCTGGCAGCATCTTATTGGCCGTTAGGCGACAATATTGAAACCTTACTATTTTAGAGTTTAATTGGATGGCTGGGGATGAGGTTGTAGGAGTGGAATCATGTTAGGGTGGTGGGTTACCAAGAAATTAACCTTGATTGGAGAGTGCATATCTGAACTTGTGGGGAGTACATGAGATTGTAAGTTCAATCTATTTGGGTGCTAAAACCAGTAGAATATCATTACTGATATAGCGCATGGCGGCACGGGTGTGACTGCTAGGCGTAGGACCACCAGGGGTGTCCCTATACTGTGTAGCGCCTGGTTGCAAGGTGTGCTCCGCCAGGCGATAGACCCTGAAACAGTGGGTTTGGGAAAGGCCTGGTGCCTGACGACAAGGGTCCCGCCAAGCGGTTTGCATAGTAATTTTGCATGGCGGCGCTTAGGCTGCGCCAGGCGATAACGCTGCAGGTAATGGGTTGCGTGTGTTGCTTATACGCAGTAATGCGAGACTTGGATCAGGAGATGTTGTGCCATGAGCGGATAGGTTCATGGATGGTGGTGAACACATGATGATATGAGCGATGAGGTTCATATCCTCTTACTCTCGTGTGGGGATACGAGTGGGTATGTTCGTATGTTCCATGCTCTCACTTGAGAGATGTTGTGAGCGAGGAGGTTCGTAGCTGGTGGATCACGTGTGTTGGACTACGGGTGGGGAGGTCCGTAGAGTAGGACTGCAAGCAGGGTGGTTCGTAGAGCAGGACTACGAGCGTGGAGGTTCTTAGAGGCAGGACCACGAGCGGGCAGGTTCGTGTGAGTATCATAAATCCTAAGTCCAGGGCTAACTATTTGTGTGAATTGAAGGTTGAAAAGCCTTGGGGTGTTAAGGTCTTGACCAAGAACTTACTAGATTAACATAGTTGGGTGTATTTTGATATTATTAACTTATGTGTTAATTTCTTATGAGCTCACCCTTTCTGTTTGTATTTGGCTATGATCGTGTGACTTGTCGCACAGGAGAAGATGATATTACAGGTGATTTTGGTGATGCATAGAGACGAAGAGAGGGCTAGCTTGGGGACTTTGAGCTAGAAAATTATTTCTGTTTCTACTATTTTTGCTGGATTTTGAGAAATTGACTTTATTACTTGAGATGTTTAAATTATGGCGCGTTGATAAATATTTTCAATTTTCCCGCATTTGGGAATAATAAAATTATGACGTTTTATTTTCAATTCTTATATACTTATTTTAATTAAGTAATTTTCAGTAGGGACGTTACAGTAGTACTATATCTTCATCATTGGTGTTAGTGCGAGGAGAAGAAGAATAAAATATTTAGAGGATTTTATTGATAAAGAAAAACTTATTTATAAGCACAAATATAAAGCATTATCTTAAAAGTGAGAACATAATATGAGAAAATGTATTCTTTTAACACTCTCATCACCAATGAGGTGATCAATGCTTCCATTTGGTTTAGCAAAAAAAAAAAACAATATCAAGATGAGTAGTCTCCATATGGCCATAATCAAAATCATCATCTTTATAAGTAAAGTATATTTCTATGTTCTTCTCCTTATTTTTTAAGATGTTTTGGTGTACGACAAGTACAACTAAAATGACCTTTACCACCATAATGATAACTTATATTCTCATCTTATTTGTCATTATTTTCACATTTCCCTCCTTTTTCACATTATTGTTCCACTTCTGGTGATAAAATGTGTCTTTGAAATTTCCTTTATGATCATGTTCAAAATCATTATCACGACCATGAAAACATATATCAATTGTCGCTGGATTCACTTCTAGGAATGGAGCGAAACCAATTGGACGGGTTTCATGATTTTTTTTTATCAAAAACTCATTGTTTTGTTCCACCACAAGAAGGCATCAAATAAATTCAGAATATTTTTGAAATTCCTTTTCACGATATTGTTGTTGCAGGAGCAAATTATTTGCTCAGATACTTTATTTATTTCTTTAATGACATCACCAAGACTCATTGCATCTAAATATATTTCAGCATTCAATATCCAATATAAATAATTCTTCTTCGTAATATCAAGGATCACAAATTCAAAATTTACAAGATTTGACATGTTTAGAACTAACACGTAAAATAATAGTAATAAGGCAGATATGAAGATTGATAAACTCAAATCATTCTTATGACAAAAATAAGAATGTAAGATAAAATTGTAAATGAAAAAATGATTAGAAAGACCCTGGATTAAGACCCGTAGAACATTGTCCTTAGACAGAAAATGCTTCCATTAGTGCTGGGTTGGTTGGAGCATTGTGCTGATAACATGTTATAAAATAAAGCTAATAATAGATAAAAAAAAGAAAAAAAAAAGGAAGGATGGAGGATAAGAGTAAGGGGAGAACTTTTCTCTTTGTCTAATTAATGATAAGAAGAGTCTTATTTATAGATAGAACATGTAACCCATAAATGATCCCAATAATATAATTAATACAAATATTTAAACCTCAATAAAAATAATTAAACATATAAGTAATCATAACAAATGAATCAATTATATAATCATATAAATCGTAATAATTATATCAAATGGACGGCTAATTATTCATATCCGTCATGTAATTTGATTGTATTTAATACTATTTTTTATTCTATTTAATTTCACTCTTAATTTTATTTTCATAAATTATTTCCTCTAGTTCTTTTTTTTTCATTTTAATCATTTAATGTTCATTATGTATTTAATAAATGACGAATAGTCCATTAATTTTATGAAATTGAATAGAATTAAAACCTTTAATTACATTTTTGTTTATAATTATTAAGTCAACAACGTAAACATTCCCGCCAAAAACGAATCTGCCTACCATTCCCAACAGCCCATCTACTTGTCACCAACATTGTCTCTTACTAATACATATAATATATATATTTCTTTTCATTCTTCAATTTCATAATAAACTTTCAATTTGCAACTTAAGATAATAAGAAGTCACGATATTGCCCTTTTAAGGTAGCTTTTCATTCAAATCGCTATGCAATTGTTCATAATTTGTTACTAATCGATTTTGATTTTGTTTATGATTCGCATGATTACTACTCAAAACTTGTGTTTGACTTGAATTGACGAGTAATTAAAAAAGGTAGAATTACCGAAAAAGAGAATACTAATTCCAGCTAAACAAACATTCCTTAGGTGTATCTCTCTATCTTCTTCTCGCCCACCGAAAACGACCCACCTCACCTCACCTCAGAATTTCTTTTTCTGCATATAATTTAGGAAAATCACATAAACGGAAAGTTAGGCTCCGTCACTTCATGCCCACCAAAATGGACCCATTCCATAAACAATCACATGAAAAATAATAATGTCATTTATCACAATATTCTCCAAGGTGTCCACTTCAACAATTATTCAGATTTTTCTCTTTACAACACATGCGTCAATCTAAGTTTTGTATTAAATGAAAATAAAAAGATTAAATTCTATATAAAGAAAAAAAATTTAAACTTATTAATTTATTGTTTTAAATTAAAAATAGTATAAATATAAAAAACACATAAATTTGTTATTTTAAAATTTTAAATTAAAAATAATATCTATATTTTATATAAATTGATTTTATATGATATTATATATTTTTTTCAAAGACTCGTATTTCTTTTCTTCTTTTTGATGAAAATGGATGGTTATAGATTCACCAATTTTATTTATCACAATATTCTTCATGTTGTCCACATCAACCATTATTAAGATTTTTATTTTTTCTTAAATATAAATATAAGTTTAAGTTCAACACAAAAAAAAAAATAACAAACATTAAATAAAAATAATAAAGTTAAACATAATAAGAAAATGATTAATAAATTTATTATTTTAATATTTAAAATTAAAAACAGTATCAAACTTTTATGTTCATTGAGTTCATTCGATTAATTTTCTTAAAGTTTTTTTTTTTTTTTTTTTTTTTTGTAACCAAACACCACC
>Ga0214542_1002646_pt1 | contig 36911 bp, 18 predicted proteins | sample CNSS1metaG_FD_160096 | JGI IMG/M metagenome (GOLD analysis project Ga0214542, IMG submission 160096) | Root nodule microbial communities from cowpea collected in UCLA plant growth center, Los Angeles, California, USA - CNSS1 | ecosystem: Host-associated > Plants > Roots > Nodule | place: USA...
TATATATATATATATATATATATATATTATGTAGATCACCTAAAAAGAGTAGGTTTTTTTTTATTTAATAAATTGATTAGAAAAACATTAAGTTAATAATAAAATATATTATAAAGAGATGACATTCCTCTGACATTAAAAAAGTAAAGGAGAATGATAATACAAGCAATCATGACAAAGAAAGAACATTTTAATCACACAGAAGGAACGGAGAACTAAAAATTCAAGGCACCTTTGGAAGATGAGTTTTAAAAGAAGAGAAACAAGAAGATATTTTTTGTGTGTGTGTTTGTGTTTAATAAATATTAATTTATTTTATTGAAAAATAAAAGAAACAGATAACAGTTTAAAATAAATTGAATAATAGCATATTTATTTATTTAAATAAATAAATGAATAATCCTTTTTTTCTCCCATTAAATATTCTTGTCGTGAATATTTTTTCACTAGCTTTCGTGCTATATTTTGTTAGGTTTTCTATTTAAATCTACCACTCTTATTCGTACCCTATTTATTTTCTCCACCATTTAACCTCTCCAATAAACACTATTATAGTTAGTAAGCTCCATTCTAATTAAAAAACAAAAACACTTCCGTTATTATAAAAAAAGAAGTTAGTATTTATATAAATATTTTAATTTGCAATAAATAAAATTATAAAATTAAATGTGACGTAATTAAGTAAGATAATATAATTAGATTGTCCAAAAAACAATCACATCATTCAATTAAAAAAATTAACAACAAAGATTTAATTAAAAATAGTTTTTTCAGTATTCAGTAAAATATAAAAATGTATTAAGAACTTAATTAATGTAAATCTAAATGTTATATCAATAAAATATTTTTAACATGCATACTTTTGATCTGTTAGTAAAAAATGTTTGGGGTGAAAAATTGTGTTTACATGTGGAACACGTGTTTGTGTTAGCAACATGAGTAGCTTAGGAATTTTGGTCTAGGAGATTAATTGAAAGATTAGGCAAGATAAAAAAAAAGGTTAGGAACTATCATATGGAAACAAGTTCGTGAAAGCCTACAAAAAACTTGTGGATCATGCCTCAATGCATTTTATCTTTTCTTCCTTTAACTTAAACCACATGTTTCACTTTTGTACCAAAATATATACTTCAATTAAATACCTAAATTATTTGTATGGTTCCTAATGTTCTTCATTCTAGATAGCAAATTTGCCTTCCTCTTTTTACTTATGATTTCAACTCAGTAATATAATTAGGAAGAAATTTTGGAGTAACGAAATAGGTTTTCCAAGAGAGATAAAGGGGTAGAAATAACTTCAAGTTCTTTATTTTGTTTTCTCCGATATAAGACTAATATTTTGATTTAATGCATATAAAAAATTTTATTATAATTTCTAAATAATATGAGACTTTTAAATATATATATATATATATATATATGTATATATATATATATATATATATATATATATATATATATATATTATAGACGAGGTTAATGTTTAAATCACAATAAGTCTAATTAGATATCACATCCTAAGTAATATCTATCATAAAATTTTATATTTTTTAAAAAGCATATCGACAATTTAAGAGAGGAAGTTATCCAAAAACTACCAATGGTTTTGATTCCTAAATAACATGTCTCACAAATCCTAAGAAGAGAGTTGTGGTGTAGGAATGGCCTCACAAATGGTTTTCTCAAGTCTCTTAAGATAAAATCATTAAGATCAATAATCACATATCTAAAGTATTGTCTTCTTTGAAGATAAATGTTTTTGACACAATTTTACCTTAAAAGGGTCCTTGATAAGTTAAAAGAGAAATATGTATATAAACTACAATTGGCCTTAACATTTAAAATATTATTTACTTTAGAGTTTACTAACTTCATAATAATTTTGTCTCTAAAAACTCTTCGGTAGGTTACTAAACTAAGGTTAAAGAACATCTATACTAATTCATAGGTTAAAAAACAAAAGTATATGTATAAACTATTATAAACTTCATCATTCAGTATACTGTTTGTCCAATTTATAGTGAGTTAACTTTTATGAGTAGTGCTGACTCATTTTGACACATTTCCTTGAATTAATGGAGAAAAATGCATTTAAACTACTATTAACCTACTTAATTTTTATCTCCAAAATTTTATAACTTTTTTATGATATTATCATTTAAAAATATGTCTCCAAATTCAAAAAAAACATATAAAAATGTTAAACTTTATATATATATATATAAGTTTTATAAAATTATGAGAATTTATTTTAACATTTTTTTTTTCAATTAACGCCTGAATACCACTAAATTTGTAAATTAATTCACGCAAAATGATTATAACTTTATTTCGAGTTAGGATTAGATAATTATATTAAATATTTGAAAGAAGCTTTTTTATTTTTAATTTTCGTGTGTCATGTCACTCATTTTATCCCTGTAGATGAAAAAGAACAAAAGAAAAAGAAAAAAAAAAGTCAACGGGCGCTTTGTCCAATTTTCCACCCGGGGATACATCATTACATCAACGTACACCCTTGCGTGGGTTCTTTCTCTTCTTTTTTTTCTTCCTCATTTTTGTTTTCACTTTTTTATCTTGCGATTTAAATTAAGGTATTCATAGAAAAATGTCTCTTTCCTCCGCAATTAAAGTTGCTACCATTTATATTAACTAATTTTTATAATTATGATGTATGTTTTCATATGCCAAGCGCGTCACAATTTAAAGTGTATTACTCAATTAAGAAAACTTGAATAAGAATAAATATTTTTTACAATAAATATTATTTTTAAACATAAAAATGTATCTAATAATTAGTCTTTGCAGAAAAAGATTGATCAACTATTTTAATTAGTCTAAAAATATTTAATCTAAACGAAACTATATTTTTAATTCACGTGCATAATAAGACAGTGTTGAAAGTGTTAAGAAGGATAATCAAATTTTATTAGTGGCAGAACATACTTTGACTAATCTGTGGATTAAAGAAATGAAATTAGAGTGTTTGTTATTTAGTTTTCTTTTGTTTGTTTAGTGACTTTGCAGGCATGGGAGCATGAACGTGTACGGAAAAAAGCACGTTTTTCTCAATTGTGATATAAAATTAAATTTATTGAGCTGCCTAATTTGAAGGGATTATTGTTGGTGTGGTTGTGTCCCATCATAGTAGAAAACGTACTTATGTTGTATTATATAATAATACTAATAATGATGAGCAATTCCACAAGCACCACTATTTTTATGTGGTTTCTGATGCATCATCATTTCATCAACTTTTAGTCTTAAAAAACATAATCATCAACACTTTATGTGTAATCTTTTTTCCATAAGCTTGACAATGATTTTTGATAATCGCACTTATTCAACGTGATTTTTATAAATTTCTATTTTGGTCGCTTGAGTTGTTGAGTTCTATCTAGCACGTTTGTTGTTATCGGAATCTCTTCAGCCACTCACTATCACTTTTCAATCATTAACTACTTTTTCGGTTCGTTGCTATTTTTTTTTTAGTTTTCAACTGGTTTTTTAATTAATTGCGTCGAAATAATCGTAACCGTGATAGTGTGAATTTTAATAACACGGTTCATTTTAAAACAGGATTTGAAATGTTTTACGTAAAATATACTTTATTAAAATGTTTTAAAGAATTGAAATTTTACACTTTTACAAAAGTAATTAAATCACTTAAAATTGGATAGTTTTAAATTTATTAAATATACTTCAGAATTTAAAATTTTTCGTATTTTCTTTCTATTCTCTCCTTAATCTTTTTTTTCCTTTTTCCAATAATTTATTTAAAAAATAATTTAATTTTTAAAAATTTTAATTTTCTTATTTTAATATAACCATCACATACAAAATGTTATTTAGATATTATTAATTTAAAAAAAATTAACTCAAGTTATCTTTTTACGGTTTTAATTTATATTATTTCTTGTTAAAATTATTCAAGATATTTTTAACTGATATTCACAACTTTCACTCAATTACATTTGATTGAGATCGTTTGAATGACAACAACATTTGTTTAAAGGATTAAACACGTCTTTGGTTTTGAATTTTAACCTAAAATTGTAAAAAATTAGAATTTGTTTCTTGTTGAAACTTCGGTACATGTTAATTCTTAAACTTTAAAAATAATAAATATAATCTTTTTAATTCAATTACGTTAACTTTTTATTAGATGTCAAACGCGTTTATGTTAGTATTGAAGTTGTTTGTACCGTTTGACACATTCTTGATTCAATATTTGCTGGAAAAATACGTTTTGGCACATAAAAAAAAATTAATGTAATTAAGTTATATTTATTTATATTTTAAATTTAGGAACCAAATCTTTCAAAGTTTCAAACATGGACATAATTCCAATTTTAAATCAAAATTAAGATACTAAAAACATACTTAATTCTTCTTTAAACTAACATGAATAAGATTTATACTAATGATATTAGTCAGAGTGTTTTTCCTTTAGTTCTCAAACGGATTTGGTTGAAAATTTTCTTCAATTGACATTGGAAGAAAAATCCTTAGTTAATTTTGGTTGAAATAGATAAATATTAGAAAAAAAAACTAAACTAAATATTAATAATAATAACATTAATATTGATAATAAAAAATTACCATTACAGACATTAACAAAAAAAAAAATACAACAAACATCAACCTAGAGAATTTAGTTTAAAAACGTCAAAAAGTAGACTTCCCGATATTAGATGAAAAAACTCTGACTAATATCAATTTAAAAATAAAATTGATCCTACTTAACAATCTAAACAAAAGATAATCGTTATTAATTAATATCAATAAAAAATCATACTTAGCATTAATTAAGGAGTAGTCATCTCAATACTTCATCGATCTCAGTCATTTCAACAGTGTTTTTTTGATCAACAAAAAAAAAAAATCATAATAATTTAAATAACAATATTTCTTATCAACATAAATAATAATAATAAAAAACTAATTGATATCAACCTACAAGTAGTCATCCTAACAATGTCTTGAATTTTGTCATCCCAAAATTGTCTCAGCATTAGTTAAATCATTGATCTCCCAACCAAAAATCTAATTTATCAAAGAATATGAAGAAAAGACATGAATTTGGAATACAAAAAATTCAAATGCTTATTTTTTAATGTAAAATTTAAATTTTCTATTTTTAAATAATCTAATTATTGTCATAAAAGTTGACAATTTTAATTTTTTTAAAATTTTACCCGAATAACATATTATCTTATTAAAAATTTATATTTTCTTTAAATTAATTATCTTTTTAAAATTTCCCATCCAAATTATTATGTTACATGAAATGATGTATTTTCCGCTCAAACTTTTTAAAATATGGATACCTAGAAACTCCAACATTATGTTCATATGTTTAATATTGTTCAATGGTAGCAGCTATTTAAGATTGTTAAACTTGGTATATCTCACATTCATAATCAGTACATCTTCAACATAATACCTCTGCACATTATTACCAAAACTCTAATTATCCTAGAGTATTAAACACACCAAAGTTTACAATATATCCATACAAAAATATCATGAATCTTAGATTTAATTCCTTGTTTGGTCATTGTTTTTGTCCAAAAATGATATTTTGATTTTAGTCTTAGTTTGATCTGTGATGCAAATTTGGTATTTATTTTGTGAAAAATTGATGCTATTTGATATTTTTTATTAAAATTTTAGAAACGAATTAATGTTTTTCATTAAAATTAAAATTTTTAAATATAATAATTTATTTTATTGGTATAATTAATATAATCGTAATATCAATTTTGATAAAAATTCTTGATATATTTCAAAAAATTTAACAAAAAGAAAAACAAATTATTTCAATTTTTCAAAAATCACAATAAATTGAGACTAAACAAATTAAAAAACTAACTTAACTTATTTTTTGACAAAAATAAAGATCAAATGAATACTAAACCTAAATTTTAACGAAAGATACAATCTCATGAAAAATCAATTAACTTTGAAATACCTAAAATTTATAGATTACAAACAGCCATTCAATTATTCAAACACATTTGGATATATTTATTTTATTTTTTAGATAAAAAAATGAAAACTTTGTGGAGCCAATTTTTTATTTTTTGTAATTTGTTTCTCTCTCTAATAGTCTAATTGTAGCAACTAGCTCTCCAATAATTGAAAAAATAAACAAATGTACCTATCAACGTGGAAAATGCTGTCAGACTTAGTACAAACAAACACAGTAATAACATTTTCCCATAACTATTTATTATATACATAAGTAATAAAAAAAAAATATGACTGGAGCATTTGGGCCCTCCAATTCGTGTGAGGAGAATTTTGAAGAAAAAAAAACTATATAAAATTATTACATTTAAAATATACAAAAATTAATTTTGACTTTACAGTTACATATTTTATTGAGACAATATCATGGTAAACATAAGTATAATGCAGAGAGAGTGTTGGGTTGGGGTCCAGTGAAAGAATTATGTGAGCATAATGCATGAATGCATTTATCACATGGAAATATAGAATGGTGCTAACAATTTTTGTTTGGATGCACAAGATACACGTACCAGTGGAGGGATGTCCAACCAAACATGAGGGAAGAAAAACACAATTTTATTTCTGTCAGTTTATATAAAGAGATAAATAAAATTTTACAAAATATCTATATATTTTTACCGTACATAAATGAATTTAATTTGAAAAAAATATTCGTTCCAGAAAATTTGGTGTACTATTTCTAAAATGAGTGATTTAGAATTTAAAAAATAAAAAAAATGAAAAACACTTCAAAAATAACACACATCAGATTATAAAAAAAATTATCAAAAATTTAACTATTAAAAAATCATTTTCTTATTCCCATATAATCAAACAAATGAAGTTTGAGTGGACAGGTCAATTCATGTTGATGCTACTTTGCTCCAAACTCTATTCACATTCAACTCTTTAATAAAATAATGACATCACATTTCACACACCCTTACGTCATTATCACAGCAATTACCAATCTTAAATATAATTTACTTCGATATGTTTAACTTATAATACATGGAAGCTTCACCTTTCTTATATAAAATTGGATTGAGTTTAAATTTTCTTTTTGGAGGAAAGAATAATTTCAAAACTTTCTAAAATTATGGTCTAAGGTATAATGTAATATTGCACTTTATTTACGGTATAAGGAAAAACGATATATTGTATGTTGTATCTGAAACATTTTCTTAACTAATTTGTAATCATTTTAAAATGATTATATGATTCTTTTCGATTATCAAATATTTTTATTTACCCATTTTTATTTTTTAAATGTAATAAAGTAGACATTAATCATTTTTTAATAATGAAATTGATAAAAATATAAAAAATTATACTTCGACTTTCATCTTTTAACTTTCGTCCTTTTATATGGATTATTTATTTTTTGAAGAAAAAAGATAGTAGTACATTAATCAATGACTTACGCTAAGACACATTAGAGAATAAAGAATGACAATAAAAAAATTGAAGTCATAATATCATTATCCTAAAAATATAGAAAATAAAAACTCACACTTTTAATTTTTTCTAAGAGAGAATCCAAAATTATATTTGAAGATGTGTCTTTTCACATGGATACCGGATTTTTATTGATCATTACTTTTGAACAACTTTTTAGTGATACAAGATCATTGAATACATATTTTATTATTGTTAAATGTGAATTTTATTAGTATCTCAAATTGAAATTTTTTTATGTTTATATTTTTTCCTCAAATTTTAAAAATAAATTAATATAATTTCTTTTAATTTAATGATGTTAGTTTTTTTTTTTTGACTTGTTAAACATTGTTTGAGGTTAACATTTGACCTGATATATGAAAAAGGTATAAACAACTTGATCGTCATCCTAAAACACCTTTGACACATCACAAAATTAACAAATATAAAATACCTTATATTTGAGAAAGGTGGTAATGAAGCCTCCCTTAAGTTGTCACAAATATAAATTGTGCAATGATCATTAAGTCCATTCTTAAGATAAAAAGAAGAGTTGTAAGAAATGGCACGAGAAAGGAAAACTTGAAAAAGTAAGCAATATGGAAGAAAAAAATAATTACTTAAAATATAATGATTATTCATAAGGAATTAAACCAAAAAAATGACACTAAAAGGAAGAATAAAAAATAACAAATAAGATTAAAAAATAAATAAATGAGATCTCGATAAATGAAATCTGTTAAATCATTATCATTGTATAAATAATAATGTTGATAAATGTAAACAATCACGTTTTAGAAACTAAGAAATTATTTTGAATATTTCTCATGAGATTGAAAAATAAACAAGAACTCCAAAAACAAAAAGTGGAACGAAGACATCATTTTTTTCATGGCATTGTATTGTTTGAAGATGGCGAGTGAGAAGAAAAATACCAAAGAGAAAGAAAAAAATCTAGCATATAAGTGGAATAAAGAGACCATCAGTTTTTTGCAACAAAAATGAAGTGTAATCATTCATGCAAAAAGAAAAGAAAAAGAAGAAGTTGAACCAAAAATAAGAAGAAGAAAAAGGTTTAAATGTTGGAATGAAGAAGAGAATAAGCAAGTTTGTTCTTATTTTTTAAGATGACGAGCAAGAAGAACAACATCGAGGAGAAAATAAAAAACCGAAGACCGCAAGCGAGAAGAACAACACCCACGAGAAGAAAAAAAAAAGGAAACAAAACACAGAAGAACAAAAGAGTAGAAGCTTGAAAAAACAAAATTTACCAATTTTACATGGTATTGAAAACCCTCAATCAAGGGTTTTTTGTTAGGGTTTTATGTTTAGTGTTAGTTAGGTTTTCTCTTTTCTGTTAGATGATTAGTTAGGGTTTCTGTTTCCCCTTTTTCCTTCTTGCGGAGACTATTTAAAATAGATCTCCTCCTTTGTACAGTGTATGAAGAAACACACAGAATAATAAAAGATAAGTCTTGGTTACTTACCTTCAAGCTCTCTTCTCTTCTTGTTTTCTTCTTCATCTCGCGCTATCTCTTCTTTCTCCATGCTGTTTCTCTAAAGCATCATCGCCATGCCAGCTCGCTCTGCATCGGGAGGTCGTGGGTTTGAAACCCTCGAGGCTAGGTTTGGGCCGCAATATGGTATCAGAGCAGGTTCATAGCCTGCTCTGTTTCCGTTTGCGCACTCTGTCTCCTAATTCTATCAATCTGCGGATTACAAGATTGAATCTTGCAACATGGAAGACAAAATCAACAATCAGGAATTCAAGGAAGAAAAATCAATGCAGCAGATGGAAAGATTGGATCTTGACCAATCTTTAATTCCCACAAGCCCCTACTATATTCATCCTGGGGAGAATCCAGGACAGGTCCTCACTACACCTTCTCTGAATGAAACCAATTATAATTCCTGGAGCAGGAATATGAGAAGAGCCCTTTTGTCCAAAAATAAGTTGAAGTTCGTGGATGGCAGCATCAAGACCCCTACTAGAGATGATCCTCTATATGAAACTTAGGAGAGAGCCAATGTTATGGTTCTCTCTTGGATTATTAGAACACTCTCACCTCAGATTGCTGAGAGTGTTATTTACATAGAATCTGCAAGGGATTTGTGGAAGGACCTGAAAGAAAGGTTCACTAAGGGGGACTACTTCAGAATTTCTGATCTTCTCCAAGAAATACATTCTGCCAAACAAGGGGAGAGAAACATCACCCAATTCTTTACAGATATAAAAACTGTCTGGGAGGAATTGGAGTTCCTGCGCCCTGTTCCAAATTGCGTTTGTGGTAAATCTTGCGACTGCAACCTTTCCAAGATTTTCATAAAACAGAGGGAGGTTGAGTATGTGATCTGCTTTCTAAAGGGTCTGAATGACAGCTACAATACAGTGAAAACTCAAATCCTGCTCTTAGATCCCCTTCCCAATATAAACAAAGTCTACTATCTCATTATGCAACAAGAAAGACAGAATAATGGTGCTACCAGCCTAGGGACTGAAGGAAAAACTTTCGTTAACGTCTCTGAAAGACATGGAAAGTCTCAAGATCAAAGTAATTGGAGAGGTCAAGGACGAGGCATCATGCCCCGGTCTCAAGGAAGAGGAAGGGGAAGAAATCCTAACTATGGCAAGCAGTGTTCTTACTACCATAAGATGAACCATACTGTTGAAGAATGCTATTCTAAGCATGGGTACCCACCTTGGTACAAACAAAAGAATGATGGCAACAATAATACTCTGGAAAGGGGCAATCAAGAAAAAAGGGAACAACAGGTTTGTAATCTCAATGTGAAGGAAGATTCTGCTGACAAACAGCCAATGAGAGATGAATCTGTCAAGGGATTCACAGCAGAACAGATGCAGAAACTTCTAAGAGTCCTTGATGACTCTGAGGGTACTGGACATAACATCAATCACGTACAAAAGCATGATAATGACTCAAACAGGAATCCACAAGGTAACAATCTTTGGATTCTTGATACAGGTGCAACAGACCATGTTGCACACAGTAAAAATTGCTTCACTTCCTTTTTCAAAATAAAGCCTGTGAAGATAAAATTGCCTAATAATAATGATGTCACTGCCTATTTTGCTAGAACAGTTCAATTCTGTGATAATCTAATTCTTTTTAATGTCCTATATGTTCCTGAATTTCATTTCAACTTAATTTCAGTTCAAACCTTAATCAAAGATTTGAACTATAAACTAATTTTTTCTTCTGAGTGTTGCCAGATACAGGACATTATTACATCACAGATGATTGGGTAAGCTAATCTCAGTCAGGGTCTCTACTATCTTGATATTGTTCCTGTCACCAAGATTACTGATTTTTTTCCTAATACTGTCCTTAATTGGTCTAAAGTTGATATAGATACTTGGCACTATAGACTTGGACATCCTGCCCGTAGAATCACTGAGCAAATCTATAAAACTTTTCCTTACATTCAATCTAAAGGTTCTGATGTTTGTGATACATGCCATCTTTCCAAACAACATAAATTGCCTTTCTATAAAAGCGACACTATTTCTAATGCTTGTTTTGATCTTATTCATCTTGATATATGGGGCCCATAGCCATTCCCTCTGTTCATGGTCATAAATATTTCTTAAACGTGGTTGATGACCACTCTAGACACACATGGATCTTCCTTATGCATTCTAAGTCTGAAACTAGGAAACTTATCCAGAATTTTATAATCCATGTTAAAAATCAGTTTGATAAGACTATTAAATCTTTTAGAACTGATAATGGTCCAGAATTTAATTGTGTTGATATGTACAATGCTTATGGGATAGATCATCAAAGAAGTTGTGTTGAAACTCCCCAACAAAACTCTGTTGTGGAACGAAAACACCAATGCATTCTCAACATTACTTGATGCCTTTTATTTCAATCTAATTTGCCTAAAGCCTATTGGTGCTATGCTGTAAATCATGTTGTTCATATTATTAATAGATTGCCCACTACTGTTTTAAGTAATGTTTGTCCTTATCAGATTTTGTATAAAAGGCCTCCCACTTACCTCAACCTTAAAGTTTTTGGAACTATGTGTTTTGCTAGTACCCTTGAATGTAATAGAGCTAAACTTGATCCTAGAGCTAGAAAATGTGTGTTTTTGGGTTTTAAAACAGGTATTAAAGGCTATGTTCTCCTTGACACCTTAAGCAGAGAGATTTTTATATCTAGAAATGTGATATTCTATGAGAATATTTTCCCTTACAAGGCTGTTAATCAGCACATCCAGTCCACTGACAGTAAAGATCATGACCTAAATTTCCTATTTGATGACATTGACAACTATCCCAAAGACACCAGAGTTGATAATCAGACTCTTCCCAGAACTGACACTGCTGATTCAGAAACAGAATCCATTCCAGACACAACTAGTGATGATTCTACTAGCCATTATGACATCAATCTCCCACACAACAATGATCAGGAATATGAAAATGTGGTTTTGCGAAGGTCAGAAAGACAGAGGAAACCACCCACCTATTTGAAGGATTACTTACACCAGGTGAACAATTCCATGAACCCCAAGCATTTCATTCATAATAAATTTGTTCATAAAGCTAATTATCCTATTACTTCTGTCCTTTCTTACAAATCTTTGTCAAAAGAACACCTTAAATATACTCTAGCTATAACTTCTACACATGAACCACATACATACACAGAAGCTTGCCAAGATGTCAAATGGATTGATGTTATTCATAAAGAAATAAAAGCTCTAGAGGACAATAAAACCTGGTATTTTACTGATCTACCTAAAGGAAAGAAACCTATAGGATGTAAATGGATTTTTAAAATCAAATATAAATCTGATGGGACTATTGAAAGGCACAAGGCTAGGCTTGTAGCTAAAGGGTATACTCAATTAGAGGGGATTGACTACATTGATACTTTTTCCCCTGTTGCTAAACTTACCATTATGCGTCTGTTATTAGCCATTGCAGCCACCAAAAACTGGTATTTGCACCAACTTGATGTGGATAATGCTTTCTTACATGGCAACCTTGATGAGGAGGTTTACATGAATCCACCCCCTGGGCTTCAAGTTCCTAAACCAAGACAGGTTTGCAGGTTAACTAAATCCCTATATGGCCTGAAACAAGCCAGCTGTCAATGGTTTGCTAGACTATCCTCCTTTCTTATTTCTGCTGGTTTTTCTCAATCCCAATCTGACCATTCTCTTTTTACTAAAGTAAAATCAGACACTTTCACTGTTCTCCTTGTGTATGTAGACGATGTAATCTTGGCAGGTAACTCCCTGAATGAAATTGATAAAATAAAGGCCTCCCTACATGAAGCCTTCAGAATTAAGGATTTGGGAAGCCTAAAATACTTCCTAGGCTTTGAAGTGGCTAGATCTACCAAAGGAATATACTTATGCCAGAGAAAATATGCTCTGGACATCCTATCTGAAACTGGAATGCTGGATTGCAAACCATGCCAGACTCCTCTCATGAACAACACTAAAGATCTTTTTGACAAAGCTGCTGATCCTATCAATGACCCTGAATCCTATAGACGTCTGATAGGGAAGTTGCTTTATCTTACTAACTCAAGACCTGATATTTGTTATTCAGTACACTTACTTAGCCAATTTGTGCAGGCACCTACCATCCATCACCAACAAGCAGCCCAACACATCCTTAGATATCTAAAAACCAGTCCTGCCAATGGTCTTTTCTTTGCTGCCACTAATGACATGCAAATCAAAGCTTTCAGCGACTCTGACTGGGCCACTTGTCCAGACACAAGACGTAGTGTTACTGGTTACTGCGTGTTCCTGGGGAACTCCTTGATTTCCTGGAAATCAAAGAAGCAAAGCACTGTATCCAGATCCTCTTCAGAGGCCGAATACCGAGCCCTGGCCACTACCACTTGTGAAGTACAGTGGCTCAGCTACCTTCTCCACGACTTCCATGTTCAACACACTGACCAAGCTGTACTCTATTGCGACAGCCAGTCTGCCAGACAAATAGCTCACAATCCCACTTTCCATGAGCGCACCAAACATATTGATCTTGATTGCCATGTCGTCCGCGAAAAACTCCAGAAGAAACTCTTCCACTTGTTGCTGATTCGCTTCGATGATCAACTCACGGATATTTTCACAAAAGCTCTCCATCGAACCTTTTTTAAAACCATTCTTCCCAAGCTTGGACTGATGGACATACATCATCCAACTTGAGGGGAGGGTATTGAAAACCCTCGATCAAGGGTTTTCTGTTAGGGTTTTATGTTTAGTGTTAGTTAGGTTTTCTGTTTTCTGTTAGATGATTAGTTAGGATTTCTGTTTCCCCTTTTTCCTTCTTGCGGAGACTATTTAAAATAGATCTCCTCCTTTGTACAGTGTATGAAGAAACACACAGAATAATAAAAGATTAGTCTTGGTTACTTACCTTCAAGCTCTCTTCTCTTGTTTTCTTCTTCATCTCGCGCTATCTCTTCTTTTTCCATGCTGTTTCTCTGATGCTGTTTCTCTGAAGCATCATCGCCATGCCTGCTCGCTCTGCATCGGGAGGTCGTGGGTTTGAAACCCTCGAGGCTAGGTTTGGGCCACAATACATGGTGAAGATGTATGGAGACACTAAACAAAAACCACCATGTCGACCATAGGCGGAAAAAAGAGACCAAAGAAAAAAAAAACTTGGAGAGAAGAAAAAAAATATCTAAAAAAGAGAAGAATTCCAGTGAAAAAGAATGGGTTAGATACAACAATTTGAATTGGTTTTACTTTTATTATTATTATTATTTTCGTCAAAATTATGATTGATCGACATATAGTGGTTTTTTTGTTTGTGAAAAGAAAAATTAATTTAAACTTTTACAGATATATTATTTTATTAAGAATGTGCTGTTTGTTACCATTTATATATATATATATATATATATATATATATATATATATAGTATTAGATTAGATTATTAGATTCTTAAAAAAATTGCACTTTGCTGCTTTAACCTAAAATAGTATTTGTTGAATCAAGTGGAATCGTCAAACGTTGAAGTTGCCGACTCTACTTCGGACAATGACCACAGAAATATCTGCAACGATACGCTATTTGTATAAAGTGTTTCAGAAATTTTAAATCAAAACAACTTGGTCATTTCTTTTGCAGTTCTGTAAATACGAAAATTATTATTTGTTTAAAAAATATTTTTAAATTACATAATTTAAAATTAATCTTTCAACATAAATTTTGAATCATGTAATGAAATTTCTTTACTTTTAGATTGTATAATTTAAAATTAAAATTGCATAATTTAAAAAAAAAAATCATGTAAAAAGTAATTTTCAAACTGAATAATGTAAAATACTTTTTTCCCTTTAATAAATGCATAATACAACACATTAGACAAAAATGGTAGTCATTACAAAGAGATGACGACAGCAAGGATGACAGGTGAGTCTTTTGACCATGGGGTGCAGAAAGAAATTACATAACATTTAAGATGACGATCCAGCCCAAATTTAATTGGGTTGGCTGAATTTGTCAACTTCATCGGTCACTTTTCTTTTTCTTATGTAAGTCCTGAATCAACCCAGTTTCACATGTTTTTTTATCAATTATATTGTTGGACACGATTACTTTGTCATTCAATAAACTTCTAGCATTGGTTCTGTGAATTTACTATGGGAGAGGATGGAAATACAGATGCTGTTTATTGTATTTGTATTAGTTGATGTGGAAGGATTTGTGAGATTTAAGCGGAAAATAAGTTCACTTTTTAACCATTAATTTTAATCTATTATATATCTATCACATCACTTACTAATCTTTATAAATTTTCCTTTCATTTCTATTAAAATCTTATCATCTTTCTTTAATCCAAACAATCCAACTTTCACTCTCTTTTCCTTCGATTCTACTTAAATTCACTTCTTCAAATCTACTTATAGAACGTAACAAAGAAGCACAGTCTTGGAGTTAATAAACTTTTATACGAAATAAATCTTTACACATTCAATATTCACAGTTTTTTTTTTCAATTTATTTTTTTATAATATGAAATTTTTTCATTAAAATGATTATATTAATCGTGAAAGTAGATTGTGAAGCAATGTTTTCGGTGTAAAAAGATATTTTTCTATATTTCTTTTTAAAACTGAAAAAGTTAATTATAATGAAACCGATATCGGTGGGACCATGGTCAAATGCAATTCTTAATCATTAAATCTAAGAAATTAGAGTTCACTAATTAAATGGTTCACCATTGCTAAAGAATATTGAATTTGCACCTCAAAAGCAAACTTGCTTAAAGGAGGATCATTAAAAAGGGTAACTAAAAGTAGCCATCACCTTCCTCTGAATTCTCACTTCCACAATTCACCCAACAATGCATTCCTTCAAATTTAATTTTCTCATAAAGCTTCATCAACTTTAGCTTCATACAAAAAATTCACCAAACATGACACTATACAACAACCCTATCACCATTTTCCTCTTCCTCTCCCTATCATTCCTCCCCTCCATGCAAAACAAACTCACTCCCGATTACTACAAAAAAACCTGTCCCAACTTCCTCGAAACCGTCCGAAAAATCGTTAAAGAAAAACAACATAACACGCCCTCCACCGCCGCCGCCACCCTCCGCCTCCTCTTCCACGACTGCATGGTCGGCGGCTGCGACGCCTCCATCCTCGTCACCTCCAACGCCTACAACACCGCCGAGCGCGACCACGCCGTCAACCTCCAACTCTCCGGCGACGGCTTCGACGCCGTCTTGCGTGTCAAGAACGTCCTCGAGCTGGAGTGCCCGAACGTCGTCTCGTGCGCCGACATCCTCGCCGCTGCCGCCAGTGAACTGGTGGCGAACTCCGGCGGACCCACCTTCACGGTCCAATTCGGGCGAAAAGACTCCCTGGAATCGAAAATCTCCAGCTCGGAAAACCAGTTCCCGTTACCGAACATGACTATGTCCCAAGTGATCCCCCTCTTCGCCAAAAAAGGGTTCTCCGTGCAGGAAATGGTGGCCCTGATCGGCGCACACACCATAGGGATGTCGCACTGCGACCAGTTCGTCCACAGGCTCTTCCGCTTCAGCAAAACTTCGGAAACTGACCCCGCCTATAACCCGGAGTACGCGGCGGGGCTGAGGAAACTCTGCGAGAACTACACGAAGGACCCTACCATGGCGGCTTACAATGACGTGATAACTCCGGTGAAGTTCGACAACATGTATTTCAAGAACTTGCGGCGAGGGTTGGGGTTGCTGGCCACTGACACTGCCCTCTTCACTGATCCCAGAACGAAGCCCTTCGTTGAGAAATACGCCGATGATGAAGCCAAGTTCTTCCAGGACTTCGCTCTTGCCATCGAAAAACTCAGCGCCTTGGACGTCAAAACCGGAAAGGATGGAGAGGTTCGGAACAGATGTGATGCCTTCAACGCGCTTTATGGGTGATCTCAGACATTCACAAAGATTGCACTTTTCGCTTTCTCTCTTTCTCTCTCTCTCTCTCTCTCTCTCTCTCTCTCTCTCTCTCTCTCTCTCTCTCTTTCTGCAAATTCACTTTGTTCTTCATCTCTTCCCAAGCTTATTAGTTCAGAATGTGTATAGCATGGCCTTTTAGCTCGAATGAAATTTGTAGTTTTTTTATTAACTTTATCGCTTTTCGAAGATGGAAAATTATTTTTATTACTAAATTTTAACAATTTTCTTTTATAATTTTACGGTGTTATTTTTTAATTAGTTTTTATTTACTTTTTTCAAAATTTTAAAGTTATTTAAGAAATGACATATCATATCATAAGAAAAAAATTATCAAAATTTATTAAAAATATAACTGTCCTTCGAATAAACACTGTATTCCTTTTTAGAAGTACATGAAGTGGGTATTTTGATTTTCCTATCGGATCAAATAAAGATACTAATATCTACCATTCAGGTGTTTTTTTCAGTGTGAATTATGGCAATACTACTTGCTATCAATTTACAACAATGATTTTAAGAATGATATGTTAAATTAGGATATTTCGTTAAAAGATAAATCAAACTTTTTAATAAAAATAGTTGTAAATTGGTAATATAAAATTGTAGGTTAAATTAACATTTGATCCGTATTTTGGTTTAGTCTTCTCAGTTCAGTTATAATATATTTATTTTGGTCCATCCACCGATTTAAATGATTAACGACTGTGAGTTAATTTATGATTTTTTTGACTTTTAATTGTTTTTTATTTTAAAAAAAAATTCACATATCACACTAAAATCTTGCCACATGGTTAATGTTATTGTGTTAAGGTTAATGTTTTATATTTAATTTGGTTCTTATATCTATTGTTGTTATTCAATTCAATCTTTTTTTTCTTTAAAATGAGAATTTTTAAAATTAATATCAAATTTAATTTTTATACAAATGTTATATTAATGGTTTTATTAAAATTTATATTTTTATTAAATATTTTTTATTTAGGTTTACGGTTGATTTAAAATTAGAATCAATATTTTAAGTGTGAAGACTAATACCATTGGTTTCAAATTTTAAGATTATAAAATCACATAAAATAATATTTAATAAAATATTAATTTTAATAAAAATATCATTATAATATTTATATAAAAATTAAATATTTTCAATTTAAAAAGAAATACAATTGCTCTATTTTAATAAAAAAAAAGATTAAATTAGATAAAAATAATAAATATAGAAATAAAATTAAATATAAAATATATAATATTAACTTTGACATGTGAATATTTTTTAAAATAAAAAAATAAAAAAATATAATTATAAAATTAAAAAAGAAACTACAAATTCTTACGTGACAAATACCGTTAATTAATCGTTAATTATTTAAATAATATTAGTAAACATGAAATATTTAAATGATGTTAGGACCAAATAATTTAAAAATCGTATGATTTTCTATGGATCGTTGACAAGTTTACGCGTGAACAAACAACCTTGTCCAATTTGGGTTGCTTTTTGCACTCCCTATTTTATTCTTCACATCTTTTACATTTTCACGAGTACTAAACCTGGACAAGGAAATCTTTCACCTTTGTCTCATTTAGCATATTTTGAATTGAAATTCTACTAAAATGTCTTAAACGTTGATATCTTTTATGGTATATGTAAGGCCCAGTTTCATGCCCTAAAGCTTTAAGGATTGTCCTTGAGTTATTGGGTCTTAGGGCTGGCCCAAAAGATAAAGCCTCCCAAGTCTGACCTAATTCTACACTTTTCAGATTTCTGCTACCTTGGTGCTTAGAGCCGCATCCGCTTTCTCTGTTAGGGTTCCGCTGTGTTTTCAGTTCGCTTTCAGTTTGGCCCCATCCTTAGCTCACGTAAGTGCTCTCCGACTCGTAGTTTCCTTCTTTGGCCTGTTTTCGTAGTTGTTGTTAGGGTTCCATAATAACCCACTCTTACACTGTTTTCCAACTCTGAGTCTGTTCCTAGAAGCTGTTTGTGCTCCACAGTTTGGGTGTCCAGGTTTCCAGCTAGCCTTGCCCAGGTACGGGAAGTTAGAGTTTCGAGTTTGAGTTGTTTTTGATCTGTTTATGAGTTTGCTGGATGTTTGTATGGATAAATCGTGGTTTGTGGTGCGTGGGATACCTTATATGATGGGTGGGTTTGGAAAAGATGCATCTGCTGCAGGTGAGACCAAGGCGAGAACTGGTAATCTCCCCAGACGAGTCGGACTCGCCTAAGCGAGTCTGGCGGAGGCTCGCCCAAACCTTTTTCGTGAAAGGTCGCCCAGGTGACCAGTTCATTCTTTTGAGCGAGCGAACAACTCGCCCAGGCGAGAGGGGTCTCGCCTAAGCGAGATCCCGCGTTGGTTCCTGTATCTGTTTTTGAGCCCTCGCCTAGGCGAAGGGGGCTCGCCTGAGCGAGACTGTCTCGCCTGAGCGAGATCCTTCATCCTGAGCGAGGGGCTGGGCGAGACAGTGCGTGGTTTGGGTGCTTGGTTGCTCTTGGATAATTGGTAATTGTTTGGGTATGATTGTTATGTTGAGATATGTATATATATAATGGATTGACATGCATGTGTGACATAATTCATGAATGGAATGATGGATATCGTGGAAACTTGGCATGTGAAATTAATGAGTGAGTTGGAATTTATGGGACATGGTATTGATATGAGATGAGGCCCCATACACATGAGGTGGTAATGACCAATGGTAAGGATTCAACATTTGATACGAATGAGGAATTATTTTCAGGGGTTGGTATGAAATTGAAAGCATGATTAGTGTTCCCTCATTGTTGTTTTATGATTCTTGGTGTGTGTTAGTGTGTAATTCCTTGGAGTCTCTAGGTGAGACCTTCAGGGTTACACTTCAGTGGTTGGGACGTAATTCCATGGCCCCTTTTAGTGGGTGTCTATGGTGGTGCCCCATCTGTATAACTAGGTAAGGATTCAAGGTAAGGTTGCATCCTGACGCTCTAAGGGGTCAGTTAGTCTCACATAGAGTGGACTGACTCTTGTGGTGAGAGTAGTAGGAGGCCTGAAATCCATTAAGGGCTAACCTTGTGGTGAGGGAAAACTGATTCATTGTAACACTTGTAACACATAGCTCGGGGGTGAGCAGCTCAGGGGTGAGCAGAGGTATCCACCATAAGTGCAAGTACCCGCTGAATCCGACCAAGTTATATGTATCCGGATGAGTCGAGTCGTGTCATAGTGTATTGCCTGAAAGTCATAACATGCTTGGTTGATTTGGGTGTATGATTTGGTGAAATTATATCTGATTTGATGGATGAAATCTTTTGTGCTCTAGCTTACCCTACTTTCTTTGTTGTGTGTTCTGTTGTGTGGTACTTTCTTTTGCGATGATCATCAACTTGTTGGTGTGAGCAGATGCGAGGAACACCCGCAGACAACATAGTGGTGATGGTTCCGCTACATAATCTGCATGGGTTGGAACTTAGTTTTCTTTGGCCATTCTTTAGGGCTTTGTCCCATGTATTTCATCATGTTTCATTACTCTACTTGTAGGTTCTAGAATTTTCAACTGTTTTCTTTGGCATCTTGGTGTGCCTGGTTTTGTAGGGGTTGGGTTAAGGACCCCAAGACTGCGCTATTGTACTATTTATGTGTGGCGTTTTCTTTTAATTACGCTATTAATTAAATGGGACGTTACATTTGTGGTATCAGAGCGGTCATTCCTTAGGTTTGTGGACTTGGATTGTCTGCTTAGCTTTCTCTATGTGTCTCTGAGTGTTTAGTTAAAATCCTATCTTACCGAGCCTAACCAAGTGATTTTCTATGTTCCAGTGAGCTATGGCACCTCACCGTAGGAACGCTCAATCCTCCCAGGGCGATGCACCGGACATCGCAAGAGCTATAGAAGCCATGGTAGCGACTATGGCACAGCAAAGTACTGCGATGATGCAGCAGCATGAGGCATCTATGCAGCGACAGGCGGTGTCGCTTGAGTAGCAACAGGCAGTGATGCAGCAGATGGAGGCTGCAAGAGTAGCTGCTAAGGATGCTCATCGACAGCATATGGAGGCCCTCCGCCAGCTGGAGGAGAACAGGGCGGCTGCCCCTATGTTTGGTCCTGAGCCACGACCTGCAGTTAGGGAGTGGAGTTTGGAGGACTTTCTGAAGCACCATCCGGCGAAGTTTGATGGCAAGACTAGTCCTGACACCGCAGACCAATGGCTGAAGGACCTGGATCGCATCTATGATGCAAAGATGTGCCCCACAAAGAACAGGTTGGCATTCTCTGTGTATATGCTCACGGGAGAGGCAGAACATTGGTGGATCAACACCAAATCCATCCTAGAGGAGATGGAGGAGCCTGTGACGTGGGAGGCTTTCAGGGAGAGATTCCTCTTCGAGTACTTTCTAGACAACATTCGGTACGCAAGGAGGTTGAGTTCCTCCAGTTGACCTAGGGAGGGAAGACTGTGTCAGAGTATGTTGAGAGATTCAAGCACCTCAGCCATTTTTACACCTTGCCACTTGATGAGGAGTGGCGATGCAGGAAGTTTGAGAATGGTCTTTGCGGTGATATCCGGTTGATGGTGGCTCCTTTGTCCATCAAGGACTTTGCCGCTCTAGTGGAGAAGGCCAGAGTAATGGAGAAGATGAAACGTGAGGTAGAAGGCCAGCGTCGACAGCAGCCGCAGCCGCCTCAGAGGATTGGTTGACCATCTGGGTCCAAGCCCAGACACGAGGAGAGGAGGAGACCATATGATAGGCCCCACCATCAACCTTAGGGGTCTAGGAGCTTCTCCCCTCAACAGGGTCGAGTACAGTGCTACATATGTGGAGGCCCTCACCTGAGGAACGCTTGCCCACGTATGGAGGGTTATTGCCGGTGCAACAACTGTGACAAGAAAGGCGACTATGGGAAGGATAGAGACAACAGGCCTCAGGCGATGGGCAGAGTCTACGCCATGACCGGAGCAGAGACGGCAGGTTCGGATTACCTCGTTATGGGTTATTGTGTGATTTCTGGGATGAGATGTTATGTGTTATATGATTCTGGAGCGACACACTCCTTTGTGTCAAATGCATGTGTTGAACGGTTGGGTCTGCCGGTCTGCGAGCTGCAGTGTGAGCTTGCGGTGTCTACTCCGACGTCGGGTTTAGTCAGTACGTCATCCTTATGTGCGAGGTGTCCAGTGGAGGTAGAGGGACGCAGGTACAAAGTGAACCTAATCTACTTGCCTCTACAAGAGTTGGAGGTAATCTTAGGGATGGATTGGCTTTCTGCCAATCGCATTCTTATAGAGTGCCGAGAGAAGGGACTGTTATTCCCAGACTCGAAGGAGCCTGAGTTGTTATCGTCCCAAGGGGTTCTGAAGGAACTGCGAGGTGGTGCACAGTGCTTTGTGATCTTCACGCATCTAGAGGTGGAAGGAGGAAGGATGGAGTCCGCCATACCAGTAGTGCAGGAGTTCGAGGATGCATTCCCAGAGGAAGTGCCAGGGCTACCTTTCCACAGAGAGGTGGAATTCTCTATCGATCTAGTGTCGGGGACGGGTCCGGTATCGATGGCTCCATACCGCATGGCTCCGGCAGAGTTGGTTGAACTTAAGAAACAAATAGAGGAACTGATGGCAAAGCAGTTTATCCGACCCAGCACTTCGCCTTGGGGAGCACCAGTGCTGTTAGTGAAGAAGGATGGGACTTCACGTCTGTGTGTGGACTATAGACAGTTGAACAAAATGACAATCAAGAATAAGTACCCTCTCCCGAGAATCGACGACTTGATGGATCAGCTACATGGATCATCAGTGTTCTCGAAGATTGATCTGCGGTCGGAATACCATCAGATTTTGTAAAGGCTGACGATGTACAGAAAACGGCCTTCAAGTCCAGATATGGCCACTACGAGTATGTGGTTATGCCTTTTGGGGTGACCAACACTCCGGCGATGTTTATGGACTACATGAACAGGATCTTCTGGCCCTTCCTAGATAAGTTTGTCGTAGTCTTCATAGACGACATCCTTATTTATTCCAAGACTCAGGAGGAGCATGCAGAACACGTGAGGTTGGTACTTGGTGTTTTGAGAGAGAAGCAACTATATGCCAAGTTGTCCAAGTGTGAGTTCTGGATGGATGAGGTTCAGTTTTTGGGGCATGTGATATCCGCCTAGGAGATTGCAGTGGATCCTGCGAAAGTCGAGGCAGTGGTCAAGTGGGAAAGTCCTAAGTCGGCCACAAAGATCAAGAGCTTTGTAGGGTTGGCAGGCTACTATAGGAGAGTCATAGAGGAATTCTCCAAGATAGCGGCGCCTCTGACTTTACTTACTCGGAAGGACCAACCTTTCACTTGGACAGACAAGTGTGAGAAGAGCTTTCAGGAGCTAAAGAGAAGGTTGACAAGTGCTCCTATATTGGTAATTCCGAATGTGGGGAAACCGTTTGAAGTCTACTGTGACGCATCTCATCTTGGGCTCGGCTGTGTTCTAATGCAAGAGAAGAAGGCGGTGGCGTACGCTTCGAAGCAACTTAAGGTGCATGAGCGTAACTACCCCACTCATGACCTGGAGTTGGCAGCGATAGTATTTGCCTTAAAGATCTGAAGGCACTATCTCTATGGTGCTCAGTTCCATGTGTTCAGCGATCATAAGAGCCTGAGGTATCTGTTTGACCAGAAAGAGATGAACATGAGGCAGAGAAGGTGGATGAAGTTTCTTAAGGACTATGATTTCGAACTGTTGTATCACCCGGGGAAGGCAAATGTGGTAGCGGATACCTTGAGTAGGAAGACTGTACATACGACACATCTCATGATAAAGGAGGTGAAACTGCTAGAAAAGTTCAGAGACATGAGACTACAAGTGGAGTTGGGGTCCGAATCCATTAGGTGTAGTACCCTTACTATATCTAGTGACTTTTTAGACTCAGTCAGAGAGAGGCAGTTGTTGGATGCCAGTCTAAACGGAGTCAGAGAACAACTTGGGTCGGATGAGGCCAGAGACTTTACTATGGATGATGATGTATACTGAGGTTCCAGGGCAGGGTGTGCATACCTGACGATGCCGAGGTGAAACGATTGATCCTTGAGGAGGGGCATAAGAGTCGTCTTAGTCTGCATCCCGGCATGACTAAGATGTACCAGGATCTCAAGGAAAACTTCTGGTGGCAAGGAATGAAGAAGGATGTGGCGTAGTTTGTATCAGTCTATCTGACTTGTCAGAAGGCAAAGGTGGAACACTAGAGACCCGGTGGGATTTTACAGCCTTTGGAGATACCCGTGTGGAAATGGGATAGCATCTCGATGGACTTTGTGACCCATTTGCCATGGACTTTTAGGGGACATGACACCATCTGGATGATAGTGGATCGATTGACCAAGAGTGTCCACTTCTTGGCGATGAACTTGAGGATGTCCATGGCCAAGTTAGCCCAGTTGTACATTAAGGAGATCGTGAGGTTGCATGGAGTACCTTCGAGCATAGTTTCTGACAGAGACCAACGATTTACATCCCAGTTCTGGCAAACCTTACATGAGGCTTTGGGGACCAAGTTGACGATGAGTTCAGCCTACCACCCTCAGACCGATGGCCAGTTTGAGAGGACGATTCAGTCGTTAGAGGATTTATTGAGAACGTGCATATTGAACCACTTAGGTGCTTGGGATGAGGTATTACCTTTGATAAAATTCACCTACAACAACAGTTTTCATGCGAGCATAGGCATGGGGCCATACGAGACTATTTATGGCAGGAGGTGCAGGACCCCACTCTGTTGGTATCAGGATGGGGAAGCGGTATTGGTTGGACCAGAATTATTAGAGCAGACCACTGAGAAGGTGAGGATGGTGAGGAACAGAATGCAGGCTTCTCAGAGTGGGCAGAAGGCATATGCAGACCGTAGGAGGAGGCCTTTGGAGTTCGCAGCTGGCGATCATGTGTTCTTGAGGGTGACCCGAACCACTGGTGCGGGAAGGGCTCTCCGCTCAAGGAAACTTTCTCCTAAATTCCTTGGCCCATATCAAATCACGAGGAGGATTGGGCCGGTGGCTTATGAGATAGCTTTACCCCCTCAGTTGGCAAACCTTCACCCAGTATTTCATGTCTCACAGTTAAGAAAGTACGTGTTTAACCCAACTCATGAGTTGAAAGTCGAGGATATACAGATCAGGGAAGACCTCACAGTGGAAGTACCACCCATCGCTCTAGAGAATAGCAAAGTTAAGGAACACTAAGGAAAAGAGATCTGCTTGGTTAAAGTCATATGGGATCAGAGAACGGGTGACTCGAATTGGGAGTTAGAGGAGGACATGAGGAAATCACACCCACACCTTTTTACCTGGTAAGTATTCATTTTTTAGGTCGAAAATTTTTGTTGTCGGGGAGAATGTAAGGCCCAATTTCCTGCCCTAAAGCTTTAAGGGCTACCCTTGAGCTATTAGGCCTTAGGGCTGGCCCAAAAGATAAAGCCACCCAAGTCTGACCTAATTCCACACTTTTTCAGATTTCTGCTACCTTGGTGCTTAGAGCCGCAGCCGCTTTCTCTATTAGGGTTCCGTTGTGTTTTCAGTTCGCTTTCAGTTTGGCCCCGTTCTTAGCTCACGTAACTGCTCTCCGACTCGTAGTTTCCTTCTTTGGCCTGTTTTCGTAGTTGTTGTTAGGGTTCCGTAATAACCCACTCTTACACTATTTTCCAGCTCCGAGTCTGTTCCTAGAAGCTGTTTGTGCTCCATAGTTTGGGTGTCCAGGTTTCCAGCTAGCCTTGCCCAGGTACGGGAAGTTAGGGTTTCGAGTTTGAGTTGTTTTTGATCTGTTTATGAGTTTGCTGGATGTTTGTATGGATAAATCGTGGTTTGTGGTGTGTGGGATACCTTGTATGATGGGTGGGTTTGGAAAAGATGCATATGTTGCAGGTGAGACCAGGGCGAGAATTGGGCGAGAACTGGTAATCTCGCTCAGGCGAGTCGGACTCGCCTAAACGAGTCTGGCGGAGGCTCGTCCAAACCTTTTTCGCAAAAGGTCGCCCAGGCGACCAGTTCATTCTTTTGAGCGAGCGAACAACTCGCCCAGGCGAGAGGGGTCTCGCCTAAGCGAGATCCCACGTTGGTTCCTATTTCTATTTTTGAGCCCTTGCCTAGGCGAAGGGGGCTCGCCTGAGCGAGACCCTTCATCTTGACGAGGGGCTGGGCGAGACAGTGCGTGGTTTGGGTGCTTGGTTGCTCTTGGATAATTGGTAATTTTTTGGGTATGATTGTTATGTTGAGATATGTATATATATATATATATTTATTTATTTATTTATATATATAATGGATTGACATGCATGCGTGACATAATTCATGAATGGAATGATGGATATCGTGGAAACTTGGCATGTGAAATTAATGAGTGAGTTGGAATTTATGGGACATGGTATTGATATGAGATGAGGCCACATACACATGAGGTGGTAATGACTAGTGGTAAGGATTCAACATGTGATACGAATGAGGAATTATTTTCAGGGGTTGGTATGACATTGAAAGCATGATTAGTGTTCCCTCATTGTTGTTTTATGATTCTTGGTGTGTGTTAGTGTGTAATTCCTTGGAGTCTCTAGGTGAGACCTCCGGGGTTGCGCTTCAATGGTCGGGACGTAATTTCATGGCCCCTTTTAGTGGGTGTCTATGGTGGTGCCCCATCTGTATAACTAGGTAAGGATTCAAGGTAAGGTTGCATCTTGACGCTCTAAGGGGTCAGTTAGTCTCACATAGAGCGGACTGACTCTTGTGGTGAGAGTAGCAGGAGGCCTGAAATCCATTAAGGGCTAACCTTGTGGTGAGGGAAAACTGATTCATTGTAACACTCGTAACACATAGCTCGGGGGTGAGCAGAGGTATCCACCACAAGTGCAAGCATTCGCTGAATCCGACCAAGTTATATGTATCAGGATGAGTCGAGTCGTGTCATATTGTATTGCCTGAAAGTCATAACATGCTTGGTTGATTTGGGTGTATGATTTGGTGAAATTATATCTGATTTGATGGATGAAATCTTTTGCTCTAGCTTACCCTACTTTCTTTGTTGTGTGTTCTGCTGTGTGGTACTCTCTTTTGCGATGATCATCAACTTGTTGGTGTGAGCATATGCGAGGAACACCCGCGGACAACAGGGTGGTGATGGTTCTGCTGCATAATCTGCATGGGTTGGAACTTAGTTTTCTTTGGTCATTCTTTAGGGCTTTGTCCCATGTATTTCATAATGTTTCATTACTCTACTTGTAGTTGCTAGACTTTTCAACTGTTTTCTTTGGCATCGTGGTGTGCCTGGTTCTGTAGGGTTTGGGTTAAGGATCCCAAGACTGCACTATTATACTATTTATATGTGGCGTTTTCTTTTAATTACGCTATTAATTAAATGAGACGTACTATAGTATTCTATTTTTTATCCTGTCAAATATTTCTTAATATTTTATTTAATTGTATATATTAGTATTTGCAACATAAAAGTCTTAGAGTACCTAGGTTTTGATGTGGTAAAATAATAGTTTTAAATTTAAAACTTGGGTGTTCTTGTGTAAGAACCTCTATTTTAAGAATAAAATATATTTAATTATGTGATTAAATTAATTCCAGAAGCAATAATGATTTACTTTAGCTAAACTATGACTAATTTTCCTTCAATAAATATTTAAAGAATTTAATTATAATAGAGATCACATAATTATTTTTTATTGTCATTTTTAGCTAATATAGGTTACATAAAGTTATTCTTGGATATACTTAGAAAGCTTTTATAGGATTGACTCTTTTGTTTGGAGTTTAATAGTGAAAGACCTCTTTTTCTTGAGAAGTCCATCTTTTGTTATAACTCACCACTCAATTCTATTTTATTGACTTACTTAATGAAGCCTTGAAAAAACCTCAGCCTTTAAAGCCCCAACGTTAGCCTCAGTTTAATTGTCTAAACTTAAATTCATTTTACCTATCATTACTCAATAACTCAACATTATTCTTCTCATTTTAAACTATTAATTTTTATATAATTAAAATTTAATAAATATTTTTTAATATAAAATTTATTTAAATTTTATCTCGATAATGAATAATTCAAGTTATGATATAACACATCTCTCATAAGCTAGACCGAAATAGATATACTACATGCAAACGCGGTTTAGGCTAATGAGAGCAATTTTTCCTTTCGGTTAAACCACAAGTGCTCATAAACGTGTTACGAGTGCTTTTCATCCTTTTCTTTTAATCAAGTATTCAATAAACAAAAATTATATTAGATTATAGCACTTTCGTGGCTTACAAGGTAAATCGTCTACACTGCTTTTTTACCTGCTATCACCAATTCACAATATGTAGAATAATTATTTTGTCTTGTAAATATTTTCGAAATTAAATATTCTAAAGATTTGAGAGAAAACTTTATGTCAAAACTATTTCTAAGTTCTGAAAATTCTTACTCAACTTTTTATTTTAGTCTCTGTATATAATTTATTTTTCACTGATTCTTTATACATATCAAACCATTTATCTTTATACATATCAAACCAATATTTATCCGTGAAAGAAAAAAAAATGCATTAAAAAAAATTCACAACAATTGCATATCAAATAAATATTACTAACAAGAGAATTAGAGTGTGTGATGCAAATACTAGTTTAGAATCCTATATTTACGTAACCAAAGAGATTTAACTATTATGTAAATTGTTGTACATCTTTTGATACCCTTTTTGATTTATAGGCCTTGCATTTTAATATTTTACAATACACAACAACTTTTTTATCCCAACACTCAAATATAATAAAAATAATTATATTAAAAAAGAAACAAATCTTCTATACAAATTAGAAAAGAAAAAAAGAACAAAATTAAAATGTTAACTATCTATTGAAAAATAAATGAATAAAAATGTTCTCCTACGAAAGATATACTCACCTTTTTTTACCCTCTATAATCTAAAAGAAACTAAATTTCCCTACTTTTAACTATCATAAATAAAATGATATCATTTAGTAAATGCTAGAGTTTAAACAAGAGTTTAACTTTCACACTATTAAAAATAAACAAATTGAGTAATATTTAGATAAATTAAGTAATATGTATAAATTTATTCATAACTTAGTATTGGTGTGACATCCATTTTAAATAGAATAAATCTACTCAATAAAGCATCACAGAGTTATAATATTAAAGGAGCAATCAGATGAACATGAAGCATAAGAAAAGAACTGATACAGTCATTCGTAAGAGTACTGGAAAAGGAAACTTAGTACTGGAAAAGGAAACTTAGGCCTACTACCATGCCCTGAACAAAGAAAAGATTCTAAAAGCTGATAGTGTAACAGTTTTCAAAAGGGGTTGCCACTAAGGCAACTATTACAAAAAGGCCCCATGGCCGTGAAACTGCTCCTAAGAGCCATCAAAGCAGAATACTCTAAGTTGCACCGCCGCTACCACCAGACCCATCTTGGACATTTCTCTCATCTGCTCCCACCAAAAGGTGATCATCGCAAAAGAAAAATAAGACAAGCACAAACACAAAAATGAAAGGGTAAGCTAGTGTAAAAATAACTTTAACATATCACAACAGGCAAGTACTTAAAACAGTTCCAAGCATGCAACACAATAGGCACAGAGAATCATGTTATAGCAAACAAGCAGGACACTATGACTCAATTATCCGGATAAATATATTAAGATCAGATTCACTAGACGCTTGCACTTGTGGTGGCCTCTACTGCTCTGCAGAGCCATTGCCAATGGGTTTCACCCTACCACACACAAGGTTAGCCTTTAAGCGTCTAAGGCCATTATCCTGCCAAAGACTAGGGCCTCCCGCTACTCTCACCACTTGGGTCAGTTTGTTCTACATGAGACTCACTGACTCTTTAGAGTTTCGAGATGCGATCCTTACTTGAATCCTTATCTTAATATATACACTACACACCACCATGAGATCTCGCCACGAGACTCATGGAATTACGCCTATCTCACACCAATTTCATGTTTCTCATACCATAACCACCACCTTTATCTCATACATCCAATTCTCATGCCACAATACCACCATCCAATAGTTCCAAACCATACATTAATCCAAACATGCCACTTTCATTTCATACAAATCCAATAACACATGCATATTCAAAATAATACTCAGCCACAATAGAAACAGGGAACAAAACAATGAAATTTCGCACTGTTCTCGCTTAGGCTAAACGCCTTCGCTCAGGCGAAATAAATGGTCTCGCCTAAGCTAGGCATTCTCGCCTAAGCGAGACTTGAAAACAGTAGCACAGTGAGCACACTGCGAGCCCTCGCCTAAGCGGATCCATCTCGCCTAGGCGAGACTGCCCTTCGCCCAAAACACAGATCCCTCGCCTGGACGAGAACGCGAGCAAAGAACACCAGGTTTTCTTCGAGAACTCGCTTGGGCGAGTCACTCTCGCCCAAGTGAGACAACGCGTCATTCAAAACAAGAGCCCTATGCCTGAGCGAGCTGCTCGAGTAGAACCTGGGCGAGTCTTATCTATTCTCGCCTAGGCGAGATGAGCTTGCTTAGGCGAGAATGACAGTACTCGCCACTGTTACACGCATGCAGCAGGAACACATACTCAATAGCAACATACCGAACGCAAACAGGCCAGTTCATACTATCCAAAACATCATTCAAGCATAAAAACATGGAATAGACCAAAAGCACGCAAAAATAGCTCTTAAACACTTAAAACCTAGCTTCCCTTACCTTGCTTAGGTACCCAAAAAGGCAACAAACCCGCAACTACGAATATAACAGCTCCTAGAACCAAGGTAGTGAGTTGAAAAGTGGAAACTAGAATAGAAACAAGGGTACAGAGTTAAACCCTACCCAGACCAACATACAAAAATGGTGGGAAGGAGAAAAACTGACTAGGGATCTCAAGTTTTTAACTTACCTAGAAGCAGGATGAACGTAGCTAGCCAAAAGGAGGAGGGTTCGTTGTGCCCTAGCAGAGCTCTAGTTGGAGAAGAGGTTAGAGAAGAGAGATCTGTTTTTCTGCAAATGAGACAGAGTGCATGGGTTAGGGGCTGGAAAGGGGTATTGGGTCCCCCTTACTAGGCTGACCTCAGGCCCACGAAAGGTTAGGCCTAACTCAGAAAGCTGAAAATGGGGCTTACAATTGGTAAAAGAAATTTGATATTTAAATCCCCTAGCAACAATAAGTAATTTATTTTTAATAGTTTAAATGATAAACATATAGGTTGAGTATAGGTTGAGTAATGGTGGACGAGATTGGATTTGGGTCCAACCAATCTAGTATAATTCGAACTTAACATTTTAAAATTCAATCAAACTATTTACTATGTTGAGTTATTTATATAAACTATTTACTATGTCGAGTTATTCATATGTGGATAATTCGCAGTTAAATACAATCAGGTTATTCAAAATTAATTTTTACTATATCAATTAATAAAAAATACTTTTATTTTAATTTGCAATAAAAAAATAAATTAATATAGTTTAGTAATAAATTTTCTTAAAACAATTATCATACCAAAAATAAATTGAAAATTTAAACATATGTAGTGACTGAATTATGAAAATTTAATAATTGACAAAGTATACCGACCATTACAAGATTTTAAATTAAAAATTCAAATGGTTTATAGGACATGTTCCTCAACCAAAGTTATAGTTTGGTAATTATTTGATTTCATTTTGTAGTCTTATAGCTTGTGACACCCAAGTCTTTTTATCATTAATGGTTGCAAAAAGCTTTTGGTAAGGTATAGACAATATGCAACAATGGATGCAAGGTTATACTATAGCTACCTAAAATATTTGTACTAATAGGTGATGAGATAAATGTTGGGGATATATAAAATGTCAGAACCTAACACCACCACCAATGCCACAATCAGAATTTAGATTCATCCCGCATAAAAAATATTTGATAAGGGATTAAAAATTAAGATGGTATTCCAAATAGAGTTTAAGAGCTTAAGCATCCAACTAACTTAATAGAATTTGCTTAGAGTTTGTCACATTAATCACGCATGAGAGTCATGATATCTCTTTAAAAAATGTATTGGAGATATCTTCCAAAAAAAAAAAATTCAGTCTGTGTATTTTTTGAAATAAATGCCTTCAAAAAAAGACCACAATTAGATATAAGAAAAGCAGTTGAAACTTAACAAAGTAATAAGTAAATTTAATAATAATAATAATAATATATAATAATAATAATAATAGTAATAATAATAATAATTAAAGTAAAACAAATATCTTAGATGGACTAAGAGTCACAACATTGGTTGTTGTGACTAAGATGATGAACCAACTCTCTTTGCATGTTACTTAAACTCCTCCCATCGTGTAACCATTTTACTCTAACATTAAATGAAACAAATTATTAATATACATAATAACATAATTACAAAATTATACCTCCAATACTAAATGCACTCTCAGAGACAACGGTAGAAATAAGGGTGGGCAACGCGTCTCTAACCATTCTTGATAGAGTGGGAAACCGTGAGGAATTTGTTTTCCACCAAACCAAAATATTAAGTTAGTCAGCACCATCAACAACAGGCTCATTTAAATACTTTTCTAACTCATTTTTTCTATCTATGTAGTCTTTTTCTCTCAAATGCTTCTTAAAAGTATTAATCCTTGTAAAACAATTTCAGGAATTCCAACAATGGTTGATGTATCAGATTCAGAAGAAAATACAGTTGTACAAACATATGGCTGCTTAGGCCTATGTTGTTGTTCATCATGAACAGATTTGTATCATTGATACATTTTTTCAATCTACCTTGTATATAATTAGTTAATTCTACAACTTTGTTTGGATCATGTTTATACATTTCTTGAAAATTCTAAATCACATACTCAAACTTTTAACGAAGATAAAAAATGACACAAAAATACAATAAGTGATTGATGTTAACAACATTACTCCAATACTTGTGATACTTCAGCTTCATATCACAAACAATATGGGCTAATATACTATTTAGATTCATAGTTGTCTTGTCAAGTACAAAATAAATAGTATCCATTTGGTGAAATGTAATGTGTATATGCAATGATGTAGAAAAATATTTAGTGGCTTTGTATAAAATTTTTATAAACTTCACAAAAGCTTGTGCATGTTTCCAATCACTAGCAGTTGGGGGACCTTCATCACAAAAAAAAAAAACCCAAATAGCTAGAGCCTATACTGTCAAGCTTTTCAAATGCAACTTGAAATTTTATTGTTGCATCTAAGATCATATATGTGGAATTCCACCTTGTGGGAATATCAAGACACAATAGTTTTTTTACAATCAATTTTTGAAAACTCTATGCATTATCTAAACTTAGTCAATATTTATGGTGAAGACCTTAAGAATTTGACAACATTCATAATACGTGTTATTGAATTATGCAACTCTTTTAAGTCATCACTTACAAATAAGTTCAATATATGAGCACCACAACTGATATGAAAAAATTGGTCATCCATTACTAATCCACTCATATTCGTCATTCCATCATTTTTTTAAATATGTAATAGCCACATCATTAGATGATCAAGTGAGTGTGGACACATTCCTAACTCCTCATTCCCTTATAACTTCTTCAACTTTCCTTCCTATTGTTCCCCTTTATAATATGGCTAAAAAATTGATTATCCTTTTTTTATACGTCCAATTGCTGCCTATGAAATGTGCAATGAGTGTTAGGTAGCTTAAGTTTTGAATTGATGTCGAACAATTGATCCAATAATTGGTGGTGAGTGCTAATCTAACATATTTTGACTTAAAGAAGGTCTTTAACCAAACTTTTTCATCTATATACAATTTAAAGCAATCTCTAACTATTTTGAACCTTGATGGGACAACAAACAAAGGTCTACAGAAATTCTTAAAACCCTCACCTCTACCACTCTAAATGGTTGTTCATCCACAATAATAAAGATAACAATTGCCTTTCGACAAGCTTGAACATTAAACTTTTAAGTGGTTGCAAGAAGACTGTTATTGTCGTCACTTTTAAAAGTGAGAGTTGTTTTGTTGGGGTCATTTGTGGCAACAAATGGAGATTTAGGACACAACCTTTTAAGGTGATTAAGAAGGTTAGATGTTCCATGTATCTTTAAATCACATCTAAATTGCTTACAATGATTAAATCTTGCAATTGAATCTGTGGGTTCAAGAGATCTTATGAAGTGATCTAAAACAATAGAAGTTGTTTTCTTACGACTAGCATTTGGTTTAATTTTTTTTCTACTTTTGGAAAGAGGAACATTGTGGTCCACTCCTACAAGTTTAATTGTAGGGTTTGGCTGGTCAACTTGTTGTAAACTTAGAGGCAATTCTTGACTATGTGTATTCATTACAACTGTAACGAAGAAGTCATAATCAATAACTACCAATCATAGTGTTTAATTTATTTTAGAAATTTCTATGTACAAATTTAATTGTTTGACCTTTCTAATATTGTAAGACAATATTGATAGAGAATAAATAGTTTGATTTTTTATGTAAAAAAGACAAAAAGAATATCTTTTAGAAAAATTAGATCAAATAATCACAAATGAATCACATTGAATATATAGGCTCTAACAATAAACACACTCTCACAATGCTCATCCTCTCATAATAACAATTTAAAAAAGAACTACTAGCCTAAATCATTAAACACTTCCTAATAATGAAATGCAAGCTTAAAATTTGACACCCTTAATATGTTTTCAACAACCTCTAACATAAAAAAAAATCAAAATTAGATAATAAAATATAGGATTCAATCTCAATGTTTCTCATTTTCTCTTAGTACAGATGGAGTTTATTTTATCAACTAAGCTTTAGATCGGGATTCATAAACAAAATTGCAAATATTTGTTGGAATTTCAATTTATTATGCAACTGTTGAGAAATATTTTCTCTACAGCATAAACACAAACCAAATATAACAAGTCAACAGACTCCATAATAGATAGGTACCACAATGGACCAAGCACAAATCAATTGAATCACATATAAAAAAATCATAAAGGAAACTGCTAAAAAAAACTTCATTGGTCAAAAAAGATGTCTCACATTCTAATTGCTAAAAATAAAGTATCTTATGCATCAAACCACGACAAAGAATAGGGAAAAGCTCACCAGCTAACAATCGAAGTAATGTAGTGACCATCGATTTAGTTTGCAAAACCAAAGTGCACGTAGCAACAAATAAGTGAATTTGAACAACAAAAGAGAAAACACACTAAGAGATTATTGATGCAAGTCATGTCAAAAGTTAACATTCAAGTTTTAACTTGATCCATCACGCCTTGAATTCGTCATAGGCAAAGCAACCTTCAACCACATAATCCACAACCAAAGAGCCACCACAAACAACCTTCTATGCAACTCTAACAGTCTCAACGAAAGGCCACATGCTCACAACCAATGGGTACTCTTTTAGAGACAAAAGATACTATAAAGATCTGAACAACTTAAACTGACATCAAGAAGTGCATTTTTTTCTACTCCCTAACCAGGCATCCAAGCTTAGTTATGGGAACAAAGCTCAAAATTGATTACTTGTACTTTGATTACCATACTCAAATCACTATCTAGTTAAGAAAAAAAAAAGAATACTAAGGCTGCTTAAAGAAAAACAAAAACTATTGTTGTTTTCAAGTACCTACGAAAAATGATCTCGTAATAAGAAACTTAAATGTTGTGTGAAGAATGGAAAAATGACCATGGTATTTTTTGTTTGTGAAGTGAATAGTAGAGTTTGATGCTATGTGTGTGAAAAATTGAAGAGCAGTGATGTTTATTAGGGTTTGATGTACAAAAGTAAATATGTTTAGTCTTAAAAATTTATAATAGTAAAATATTAGGTTAAACCATTCTATTGGTCCCCATTTTGTAGAGAAATCTCAAATTGGTCCTTTTTTATTTGCCTCAATTTAGTCCATATTTTGATAAATTTATTGCAATCCGGTTCTTTTCGTTAGTAATGCACTAACAACGTTAAAGAGGTGTCACGTGTCAGTTCGTGGTTTTTTTATTTAGTTTTTAAATTTTGTATTTTTTTAAAAAAATTTAATTTTTTTAAAAAATAAAAAATATTACCATGTATTAAGCTTAAATGTGGCAATGGCATTGCACATATAATGATTGAATGTGAAAATTCTCAATTTATTTTTATTTTGTCTTAATTTGGTTGCAATTTTAAACTAGAGTAATTTAATCCTATCTATTTATAAACCAAATTTAACTTTTATATAAATATTACAATGATATTTTTAACAAGATTAAGTTTATTTAAATTTATATTTTACATTGAACTTTATTTGGAATTTGTTTCAAATATTTATATATCAATATTTTTTAGACAAATGTTATAGTTGGTTTAAAAAGAACAACTTTATAAATTGAAATATAAAATTTTAAAACAGTTTAATAACAATTTAAAATGTTATAAGTTGTTAAATATATTTATTTTAAAATATTTTTATAACAATTTTAAAATAATTTTATAACAATTTAAAATGTTATAATTTGTTAAATAAAATAATAATTTAAGATTTTTTTACAAGAGAAAAATGAAATAATTTAACCAAAATATTACTGTGGGCTTAAGTATATTTTTTCTTTCGATTGTATCAGACGCGTTCGATTTTTTTTTTCTCACCCTTAATATGTATGATCCGTCTTTTTCTCAAATTATCCAAAAATAAATAATTATATCTAATCATTTTAAATGATGAGGCTACCCGGTCATCTCATAAATTATGATACTACCTATTACGAGGGAGTCTGCATCATTCCAAGGGTTCAAGTAGAGATGGCAAATAAACTCGTGCCTGTGGGTATCACCCGAACCCGTTCCCGTTTTGACGGGGAATCCCCGCTTTGACTGGGTATGGGTATGGGTATGGGTAATACCCGAAATTTTCAACTGGGGATGGGAATATATATATACCCGCCCAAATACCCGTCCCCGCTTAAATTACTAAACTATTTATAATTTATTAAATAATCTAAAAAATATATATAAATAAATAATATATTTACACATAAAATATA
>Ga0214542_1002647_pt1 | contig 36904 bp, 15 predicted proteins | sample CNSS1metaG_FD_160096 | JGI IMG/M metagenome (GOLD analysis project Ga0214542, IMG submission 160096) | Root nodule microbial communities from cowpea collected in UCLA plant growth center, Los Angeles, California, USA - CNSS1 | ecosystem: Host-associated > Plants > Roots > Nodule | place: USA...
GTTTATATATATATATATATATATATATATATATATATATATATATATATATATATATATATATATATATAATATGTGTGTGTGCGAAAATTATATTTTCACTCTCATATTTTATTTTCTGACATAGCTTAGTGTGGACCATTAATTCTTTTAAAAGAAAAAATAGTGATATATTAATCAATAATTCACGCTAAGTTACATCAGAAAATAAAAAATGAAAATTATATTATTATTATTTTGTGTGTGAGAGAAAGAATAAATAACATGTTAAACATTTGCATGCATCCCTGATATTTAGTCAATTTAATTATTTTTGTGAATATTTGTAACTTGTAATTGAAATATTTGGTTGGGTTTTGGGAAGTGTAGGTGCGGAAGATCCACTATGTCCCGTTGCTGGCTTGGAAGTTCCAATATCAAAGGCTACTCAGGCATACGAAGCGTTTCAGTGTTTAGATAATTTTAAGGTATGACCTCGTGTTTGTGGGTCACTTTGGTATAAGGAAAATAGACAGTATAAGAAAAAGGTTACTTAACAATTTTTTTCAGAAGTAAAATAGTATAAGAAGTATACGAAGAAAGAGTTTAGTTTTCTGTGCTGACTTTCATATTTTATCTTCTACATGATTTAGTGTGGATTATTAATTTAAAAAAAATAATGATATATTAATTAATCAATTACTCACGCTAAGTTAATTAGAAAATAAAAAAATTAAAAAATGAAAGTTATAATATTATCATTTTATGTGTCTGTGAAAGAAAGAATAAATATTTTAATGTTTTAAAGATATTTTTAATATATTTTAAAACTTCAAAATGAGTTGTTAGTATATTTTTAAGACATAACAGAAAAATAATATATAAAAATTGGATAATGATATTTTGATGAATTTCTTTTATTTTTTTAAATTCATCATTCTTTTTCAATAACTATTTTGATTTTTTTAATAATATGATGTAATAATTTAAGAATGATTGAAATAATAGATTAAAAATGAATTAATAATTGGCTTTTTTTTTTTTGTCCAAGTTTATGATCGGTAGCTTTTACACGCAGTTTATTGCAGAAGCTGGAGTTGGACACCAAATAACGAGATTGCAAGTGAAGGAATCATGTGATTGGTTTGATAGGTTTTTAAAGCCTGATACTTAGTGTCCTCAAAAGTGTTGATGAATTATAAATTAGCTTGCTATGGCTCATTCCATTGTCTTTTTCTGAAATTAGTGGGTCTCTTATGACATTTATGTACCATCCATAATAATACATATGTGTAATCTCTAAATGTAGAACGTGGATCCATGTATTAATTTATATTCAATTTTTTATTAAAAAAATAGTTAAATATAATAATCTAAATATATTGTTCTCACATTATATAAAAATGAATATAATTCATTTAAGATGTTTTATCTTATTATTATTATTGAAAAAAAAATACTTTAGTTGATGTTCATTGAAAAACAAAAAATAACTTCAAAAAATTCTACAATATAATAGAAGATTAAATAAATGCATTTGCAATAATATATATATATATATATATAATTTAAATATTTATGATTATGTATAGTTTGTTTCTTATTTATGTAATTATAATAAAAGCCTATAAAATAAATTTGAGTTATTAAAAAATCATTATATTTGTACTTATTATTGTTAATGTGATGTTACGATCGTATCAAAATTATATCAATAATATAAAAAAATAAAAAAGTTCTCTTCTAAATTTAACCCTTCATTGATATTTATTGTAAGAGTGTCTTATGTATTTTAATGTCATGTTGAACACATAGATACACCATTTAAGAAGTGTATTTGAAAACCTTACCACAAACCAAAATGTTTTTTTTTACAATAGAATATTCCTTCTACTTCAACATAAAATGTACCTGTGTTCCATTCTTCGTGCCCAAAAAAAAAAAATTATTCTTATCTATTTTAGATACTTTATTTTATTAAAGAAATTATGTCTCTTTATGATTCAGTGGATAAATTAGATAAACTAGAATTGTTATGGTTTCAATAACGTATAATGGAATAAAGGTAATCACTACATAGGATATAATTAGTTAGAAAATTAAATCCTTAAAATGTCGAGCAATTTTATTTTAGTATAGCAGATCTCACTACTTTATTTATTTTGTTATTTATTAGTTTATATTACAAAGTTTAATATTAAATATATAAAATATTAAGAAAATAGTTAAATTATTTTTAGTGCTCGATCTCAATTTATAATATTACTTGTTACCTTAATTATATTAGTTAATATTTTTAACGTTAAAATAATTATAGTTAAACATAATTATTAAAATATCAGATATTAAAAAATTATATTTTGTTCGGAAATAAATGTGGATACATTAATATTTTTTAGATTTAAAAGCACATTTGAAATTTTAAATATTACAAGTTTATGTTGATTTTTTTTATCTCAATTATAAAATCATAAATAAATTTAAGTTTCTAATTTAAAAATTCAAATACATTTCCTAATTTTAATTTGAAATTATTTTTTCTTAACATTCCTTTTTCATTTCCCTTTTCTTTATCATATATTCAACAAACAAAGCTATTTTCTTTCTTCTTTATCTGACTATAGAGCTATACTCATTAAATTCACAAAAATTCACAAAAGGGAGACAATAAGAAGAATCCTTTCTATTAAAAGAGTATTTCAAAGTCTCTCCACGTACCAATTAAACACCTTACTTTTTAAGGATAATGGTATTTTACATCCAATTTTATTTTTTTACTAATTTTATATTATGTTTTATTACTCTTCATTTTCTTTTTTCTTTCATAAATAAAAGTTTGTTTTCTTTTTTATGACTGTTTACTTTTGTATGTTAAATGACTCGTTACTTTTTCCTACTTTTAATCTTATTCTTTGTTAAGACACATCACGCACATTGAGTAAATTTCATAGTTCAATGTAAATTGTAAATATCTCAAAATTTATATTTGACTATTTGATTCGTTTGGTCAATTAAATATGGATTATTTGAGTTCCGAATTAATATAGTAGAGTATTTAAATCTGATTTATATTGGATTAATTTCTTTTAATAAATGAAATAAAATAATTGAACATGTAATAATACGAAAAAAAAAGTGTTTAATTTTAATAATTATTTTTATCATGAATTATCTTTTATGTAATGTATTACTAATTTTAATTAAAAATGGTCGTACATAAAAGTAAAATTAAAAATTTTAACCCAGTTTTTATTGAATGTTAACAAAATTTGTTTAGATGGCATTATTTTAGTTGGGTTCAATATAAATGAGTTTAAAAATTGAATTTTCCCTGTTCTATTAATCAAAAAGTCTACTTGCATTGTTTAGCTCGTTTATTTCTAAAATATGATCACCATCAATTGCTTTCTTCTCTTTTTTCATAATTGTTAATTAAACAATGTTGAGAATAATTAATATGCATGAACTACACTATTATAATTTATAAGTCAGGACTGAATATTTATATATAAACTAAAAATGATGAAAAAATTATTGATTGAGCTTAAAATAAAAATTACTTTAGAGAGTAAAAAACCAATAATAATTATAATATTTCTTGTAATATTTGATCAGTTATTTTGAACTAATAATTTTTCTTCCATCCATATTATTTGGGTGAGCTGACACATGGCAATCATGAATTTCAACAATCAATCATTCCAATCTAACTGTCAAAGGCACGTAACTATAAGAACCGTTTCTTAAACTCACTCTCACCCTAAAATCCCAAGCAAAAATGGCGGAAAAAGAAGCCATTGAAGAAACTCAGAGAAAGCTTCGACTCAACTTGTATCAATTCGTATTTTATGAATCGGCAGATGACCAATTTACAAGTATAACAATCAAATTCACCTCGTTAACTTTCACAATCTCGCTATGTATCGCGCAGCGATTCGTTTAGTTGAACCTCGTTGTTATGTGTGATGCTTCAGATCCGTACTGGGCCCAAGGTGATCAGCCAGTGGCGAATCCTATCTATCAAGGTTCACCTCCGTCGGAGGAAGAGGTACTGTTTTTTTATTTATTTATTTTAAAATCTGTACTTAATTGAGTGGTTCAATCGGTTGAAAATTATAGATCGAGGCAATGGAATCATGTCCGAAGGCCGATATAGAGAACCTTGAAGAGTTGCTTGAGGAGGAGAACATCCGGTTTGATATAGACCCAGTAGGTCACTAATTCATTCCATTTCTGCGGAGTTCAATTTTGAATCCGTGTTTTTCTTTTTCTGATTTCAATTTCTGCTGCGGTGATGAACTCGTTGATTTTGTGCTCCAGAACTACGGTTGGGTACGTACATCACTAATTAATTCAATTTCTTTGAAGTTGAATATTCTGATTTGATTTTTTCTTGAGAATTAAACTCGTTGATTTCGGATCTCAGGCACCACACTTTGGAACGCACACAATGATACCGATGTTGGTTTTGAAATTGAAGGAAAACGATGAGCAGAAAAAAAGGCCTGCGGTTGTTTTTCTTCACAGTATGTACAACAACAAAGAGTCCTTGCGTCCGTTGCTTAAGGTTGCTACTATTCCATCCATTCTTATTCCTCGTCTGCATTATGAATTTTTTATAAGATAATAATATTTTAATTCTCATTTTTTTTTTATTGTTTGACATAATTCAGTATGAGTTATTGAATAATGTAACATTATTTAAAAAAAAAATCAATGATCATCTTAAATCATGGTAGAGAGTAAATAATTAGAGTAATTATAATCACTGATTCTTTCTTTCGAACTTGTTTTAGGCGTATGCTTCGCGGGGATATATTGCAATTTCGGTGGATACATGTTACCATGGAGAACGTTGCTTAAGGGACACAGGGGCTTATCGACATGTACGTCTTTCTTCTAAAAAAACACACCTAATTAATTAACCACTTTCTTTGTTAATACGGGTGAAAACATATGAGATGTGTCTATTTTTGTATGATGATAATAAAGATTAACTATTATAATATTTATTCAAATAAAATTTTATTATTATAACTTATATTAAATTATCATAAAAATTATGTACACAAAAGTATTTTAAACGTAAATCAATTTTATTAATTTTTATAATATTATTGTGGCTAATATTTTTATAAATAGTAAAAGTAATTGAGTTTAAAAGAGTAAAAATACATAGAATCGTTTAAAACATAAAAGGTAAAATAGTAAAAAATAGTTAGAAAGAAAAATCTTTTTATTAATAGTATAGAGAATACTAATCAAAAAAATAATTTTTATAGTTATCGATATGTATATTGTATTAATAGAGAGAGTTGTTAAGTATAGGTGTTATTTTGGAAGATAGTATAGAGTTTATACTACTGATTTGATTATTTTGCTTCATGTTTTTCTTTGCCTTATTTTCAGGTTCAGAATTCCTGGTGAAATGACGCAATTTTATTTAGGGACAAGTTTTAGCATAAACTCGTATTTGAAAATTTAAATGGTTTTGTTTGAACAACAAATTTTAGAAATTGATTTGCTTTTAAACTTTTTTGTTTTTGTTTTGCAACTCTAACTTTGTTGAATGTTAACAATTCAGTTTAAAATATTCATCTATGTTGCTCTTATTACGTTTACATTCAAAGTGATGGTAATTAAGTAGTTTCATAATATAGGAATTTGAAGTTAAAACATAGAATTTGGTTTGTAAATTAATTCAAATAACTTTGTAAATGAGTTCCAAACATAATAGTTGGATTACTATTTCAGTGATTGTAAACGGATAATTAGACTTGAAGAATAATGGTTAAGATTTAGGAGAAAAAATATATTGTTTTTCTGTAGTGTGGTCCTTGCATAGAGAAATTGACTATTTTTTGCTTACATATTTACCCATGATCACTTGGAAAGTTAAAAAATAAGGCATCTGTATAAAATTCAAAACTAACCAAGTTTTCTTCTACTTGTTTTGGCTGCAACTCTACCGTAAAAAAAAAATATATTCAGGCACTAGTTTATTCGTGGAGTACCCAGTACACTAGTCCATTCATATACGACGTGGTAATTTCTCATTAACTTTACTGATTATGCACTGTCAGGATAACATTATTAAAATTATTGTTCTCTATTTGTTAGTTTGAGATCGAATAATAAGTATTATATTATACTTATTAATCTATGATTAGATTACTGTATGTAACGGCTTTATATTATAAATAAATATCACATATTTCCTTATTATATTCAATTAACATTACGGCTTTGGATGTGATAAGTTGAAACCCTCAAAATTTATACAGCCATCCCGCAACCATATTTGTTAAATTTTATTCAATAATTTACTTTCTATTTTAATTTAATATTTTATTATTAGTTGAAGACAAATGGTTGTAATACAGAATGATTAGTGATATTTTAATCTATTTTTTTAATTCATGACTCTAATTATCCTTTAATTATCTAATTTTTATTTTTATAATAATATGATGTGATAATTGAAGAGTGATTAGAGTGGTAAAATAAAAATGAGTAAAAAAAAATAGATCAAATCATTATTATCTTACAGAATTTGGGTTGACAAAATATTTTTCCCATTTAGTAGTGTAACTTTTGGACATTCTTTTTATGAAATACAGTTAAAGATGGAATCACTTAATTTAATTTTTCTGAGCCAAATGATTTGTTTCAAGTGTGATTGTGATAGTTTAAGCTTACGATTTGTTCGGCTCATAAACGGTGTATTATTTCATGTTCTGGCAGGTTTTGGAATTGATTAAAATTGCAAATTATCTAACAACAAGAGAGGATATAGATCCTTCTAGAATAGGAATCACCGGAATATCACTTGGAGGTTGGTTGAGAGATGTAGAAATGATTATTTTCAATATGATATTCATCACTTGTATAATTCTTCTATGCAGGAATTCATGCATGGTTTGCTGCAGTTGCTGATGCTCGCTATTCTGTGGTTGTTCCTCTTATGGCCGTTCGGGTGACACTGAATGATTCACTGGAGCTTTTGTTTAGCGAATTGTGTTTTTTTAACAATGGCTCCAAAACTCATGTGCTATATATTGCAGGGATTTCGGTGGATAATAGACAACGATAAATGGAAGGGTCTAGTTGATAGTAGTATGAAGCCTTTGTTTGAGTGTATGAGAATGTTAAATGAGTTTTTGAAATTTCTTTTATGTTTTATCTGTTTACTTATCTTTTGATTTAGTTATATATATATATATATATATATATATATATGATAAATTACATGGTGGTCCCTTCAGGGACATCGATAAAATTACATGCTGAAGTGACAACAATGTTCTTGGATGCAGTTGTTCGTCATAAAATGAGTAAAGATGTTATTGACAAAGAAGTGGTGGAGAAGGTCAGTCCATGGCTTTGTATGAAATCAATTCCAATTCTGTCTCCAAATGAATTTCCTTATGCTTTGATGCAATTCTGCTTTAACAAAACATGATCGAGAATGCTTACCATGTATTTATCCCACTATTGCTACCTATATATTCATCAGCGGGACACAATTTCAATCTACAGTTTTGTTGTTGTTATTTTAAACTTTTGGCAATGGATACTACGAACTTTATTGGAAGTTTCACATCGATTATTCAGTAGTGATAAGATCAATTTAGAGTGTATAAATGAGTACAAACTTCACTTTACAAATTAGTTTTGTAGAGTTAACTTAGACTTAAAAGTACACTTTTTAATATGGTGTGAGAATCATTTCTATTGTTTGTTGGACATATTTGTCCAACTCGCTTTTGAACCATCCATTAATATCAAGTTGGTTTTATAGGGTTGAGTTAAGCTTAAAATCTCGTTTTTAATATGGTGTCAGAGCTATTATTAGAGCCTACCTTAGCTAGATTTGTTGTTTGTTAAAAATATTATTCCACCCGTTATTGGATCATCTGTTAATTTCAAATCTCATGGTCGAGATGCCGTAGGGGTGTTAAAAGTCTCATATCAACTAGTAAAAATGCTACAATATATAAGTGTTTGCAATCCTTATCTTATAAACATGTTTGATTAGGATTGAGTTAAACTAAAATCCACTTTTTATCAAACTGATCACATAATTATCAGGTACTTGACGGTATTGCTCCAAGTTTAGATTCCCAATTTGATGCACCCTATTCAATTCCAGCTATAGCACCACGTCCGTTGCTTATTATTAATGGTAAGACATTTATCATTTTCATTTAAACCGGCTACCTTATTCATATACAACTCATGTATTCACACAATTCAGAGTAACCTCACTGCTGCAGCATAAGGATTGTGCTTATTTAGTTCGTGTGTGTCTGTAAATAACATCATAGACCTTTGCATGCATACCTATTCATCTTAATTATTTCGTTCATTTAAAGTTTGTGAATATTTCTAAATTAACTTGTAATTGAAGTATTTGCTTGGGTTTTGGAAACTCTAGGTGCAGAAGATCCTCAGTGTCCCGTTGCAAGCTTGGATGTTACAAGGTCAAACGCTAGCCAGGCATACGAAGCGTTTCAGTGTTTAGATAATTTTAAGGTATGAACTGGTGTTTGTTGGTAACTTCGTTGAGGAAATGATACATTCTTATAGGGTTTTCCCTTGTCAATTTATTAAGAATGGATTTTACAATTGATTGCAACCTGTGATTTTCTGATTTATACCGGTTATAAAACAATCTCTTACAATAAAAATATGAATATAGATTTAGTTCTAACTTAATTTTACAAAAACTTACATGGTGAGACATCATAAATATAAAAATCACCTTTTGGAAAGTTTATTTTAAAATGAATGAGAGACGGTTGATATTAAGAATGTGGTATGAGAATTCAGATGGTTGGAGATTTTATACTAAGAGATAGAGTTTAAGTCTAATTTAATCCTATAAAATTAATTTGTAATAGATGAAATTTTTATTCATTTATTATGAAATTGTCTTGTCTTTAATCAAATTAATAATGACACGATAGACTTAATAAAATAAATTTTTTTGTTAAGATAGACTCTGACTCATAGCTCTAGTACCATATTTTAAGAGGTAGAATTTAAACCTAATTTAATCCACAAAATGGACTTGTAAAAAGGGTTTTTGTAACTATTTATATATAAAATTACATCTGGTTGATATAGGATCTCCGATATTCTATTTGGAGATGTATGGAAATATGTTTTGATGGGAAAGAAAGATGTCTTCTAGCTTTGTAGCAATGGCTGACTGATAATAATTGACTTCTTTTTTTGTCCATGTTTATAATTGGTTGCTTTTACATGCAGTTTATTGCAGAACCTGGAGTGGGACACCAATTAACAAAATTTCAAGTGAAGGAATCATCTGATTGGTTTGATAGGTTTTTAAAGCCTTATAGTTAGTGTCCTCAGATGTGTTAATAAATTATAAAAGGGATTGGTCTGACGCATTGCCTCATTCAATTCTCTTTTTGTGATTGTATCTGCCATGATATGAACAAACCAAAATGTTTTTTCCCTATCAAATATATCTTCCTAGTTCAAGATAATGCGATGTTACAGCACCTATATGTTAGATCCATCTTGTTGCCCAAAGGGAAATGATTCTTATTTATTCTACAAACTCCATTTTGTTGGAAAAATTTATCTCTACTTGTGATTCACAGTAAATGATGAATCAGACTGATTATGGTTTCCATCAATTTTCTAAGTTAGTACTGTTAATTTTAAATTTGTTATAAGTGTCATTTTTCTTAATCACTGTCCCTATCTAAAATGGGAATTGGAAAATACTAATTAATACAATTAGGGTAATAAATTTTTAAATTAAGATAAGTAGATCTTTTTTAGAGACTTAATTTAACTAAGTAATTTTTTTATGTGATATAAGTAAGGTAATTGTGTATATTACTTTTACTTTTATAGCAATAGTTTAATTTAATATTGTACTTTTATTAAAAAAATACATTTTACCTAAAACTTCTAAATTATTTTTATATCTTAATTTTCAAATCAAAATATTAAATCGTTACGAAATTGTTTTTTATGTATAAGGAATAAATAGTTTATGTCTAAAGATAAAAATGATAAAATATATTAGTTTTTAGAAATAAAAATTATAATAATTTTAAATTATTTGTAATATAAAAAGTAGCCATTATTCTTTCTTGTCCATTCTCATACAATTTAAAATTAATAAAATAACTTACTTAAAAAATGTTTAAATCCTTATAATATTGACCTATTTATTTTAAGTATAGAAGATCTCGTTACTTTTAAATCTTTGATTTCTTTTTGTTATTTTTTAGTTTATATAATATCAATTATATAAAATAATAATTAAAATAGTTAATTTTTTTGTTAGTGCAGTATCTTAATTTATAATATTAATTTTTTATCTTAATTATATTAGTTAATATTTTTTTATTTTAACCCTATGCCAATCATACTTAAGCAAATCATTAAGATTGTCGGTTATTAAAAATTATATTTTTGCAGATAAAAGTAAATATTTCCGAATTAATAACAATTGAACTTTTAAAAATCATATTTTTGTGTTGATATCTTTTATCTTAAACTCAAACCAAACAAGCTAAATCAAATGCATTTCCTAATTTTATTATGAAATCGTTTTATCTTAACCATCCTTTTTCATTCCCTATCTTTGCTATCACACTCAATAAACATTCATTCCCTATCTTTCCTATCACATTCAATAAACGAAGTTATACACGAAATTATCTCTTATACAGCCTGTAACCATGAAACTAGAGGAATAAAATCATAAATGATCATATAAATTTATTCAATTAACTAAATATTGTTAGTTACAAGCATTATTATGTTTTCTAATACATCCACTCTGTTACTTTAAAAAAAAAATCACAAAATGGGCAAGACAATAAGAAAAGCCGCTTTTATTAAAAATGTATTCCAAAACCTCTACTCGTACCAATTAAAAGTGATTCCGTTGATTAGTATAATCCAAGCAGTATAATCCAAACGCTTTTAGAATGCCTTGGACTCAATTTTTTGCAAATTGCACTAACTTTATAATAGTTGAGAATCAAACTATGGAATGCAAGTTCAAAATGAGACTATTTAAAACTGAAGCAATTAAGGTATTATTGGAATATATTTGAGTTCAATTCCGGCATGAATCCAGATATACGAAGTCACGGATACAATCTGTACAAGTCACTACTACTACTTTAACACACATCATTAACACAATCAATATCATGTCTTAAAATGTATACATTTCAAACAAATGAACATTATACCAAAGAAGTATTGTATCTATTGTTAACTTGTTAAACAAGTTATCCAAAATCATTCAGCCTTTCTTTGGCATTGCTGCGAGTCTTGTGTACATTTTTGCCATGGATTGGTAGCCTCTAACATCACCTGAACGCAGAAGATTGCCTGTAACAAAAAAATAAAATAAGTGGCAGAAAAAGATATCTCCTTTCATCCTCGTCAATACCATTACAAGTTTTTCATCCTCACCTTTGTTAGTACTAGATGAAAAAAAAAATGAAGGATAGTTTTGGGCTGAGCTGACAGCTTAAGGATTTGAAGTTTTTTAGTTTGCCATCAATATCAATAAATCCTTGAATTTCCCAACACATACCAATGTGCTCTTGTGATAGTTTTTAATCATCAACAAAAGTCTAGTAATATACATGAGAATTCATACATCACGAGCAATTAAAGGCAACAAATGAAACATATGATTCTAGTGCACCAACTTCCCATCCATTCTCTCAAGCACAATTGAACGTATAAAAAAGTGCTTTCGAAAGTTTTCAACCCTCAAATCTAATTTCAATTAGGTCCCATAGTCAAGGCAAAGTACATTACAACAGAGTATCACATGAATTCGAGTTTCTTTCTTGCAGTTTTTCTAGTCATTTGCGGGAAAGAGATAGGACAATAAAATCCACACAAGAGACAAATGAGAAAACAATAGAGTGGAGAAAGTTTGTCAACCTGAATCACAATTCAGTGGGCTGTCAGGTTCTGGATGGGCCATCAAAGCAATTATAGCCCTGCAGACAGATTGAAGTGTCCAAGCTGGGCTCCAAGCATTTTTCAAGATATCCAGACAAATCTCCCCAGTCTGGAAAATTACTAGATGTTTAACCAATTGTCATGGAGGAATCTCAAGAATATCAAATCCAATAGAAAAAAAAATGTATCCATTAACCTATAAAGAACAGAAGAAAAAGAAAAAAAAATAATAATGGACAGGCAATTAAAATCAAATCAAAGGCTTTCAATTTCTAATTAGTTGTGAAACTTAAAAGGGGTTAATTAATAGTATGCATTAGGTTTCTTTAACTTATCAGCTTCCCATAAAAGTTTAGCATTATTGGCCTTTTCATCATTGAGAAGGTAACTAAACCATCTGAGAGTCGAGTCAAGTCTACGAGTATGGTACTATATACAACTTTTCAGATGAAGTAACTCTTACGAGTTTACGTCGAGTCTACGTAGACTCTCAAGTCTGATAACCTTGTCTGAGACCAAGCACAAACACTCATCATTTATAAACATCACATAAGTGCACCAAAGAGTGAAATGGAATTGGAGCTTGAATTTGGAATTATGACATTTAGAAATTTATCTAGAATTAGAACAACAATCTTAAGTCCAATTCCATGGAATTCTAGTATAATTAAAGCCAACATATCTCTGCCTCCAACCTCTACCCTCTAAATTACAATTCCTAAATTCATTCTCACTATTCTGTTGTTCCCACTGTTTATGTTGCTCCAGCTACCAACCATCAATGTCATCACCACCCCACCCTTGCTGTCATGGTACCACCACTCAATAATTGCTGTTGTCATTGGCATTACTACTACTATCAAGGATTTCTACTGCGTCGCCCCCACCACCTCTGGATGTCAAAATTGTGATAGTCATTGTTACCACCAACATCCCCCATTTCCATTGATAACTACCGCCACTCCTACCATCACTGATAACCATTGTTGCACATCAATACCCATTATCCCCACCACCACTCCTATAGTTATTGCTACCCTCTTCACCTCCCACATCATACTCATACAGATAACTAACCCTAATTTAAAATGACCAAAAATGCAATTCATATTAAACATAGAATTATAGTTTTAATCTCTATTTCCTTACACAATCCAAACATGGGAATTATAACTTGAAACCAACCAGAATAGCAATTATAATTCCAAACCAATTAGAATAGGAGTTGGAATTACAATTTTGAATGCAATTCCAATTCCATTCACCAAACTAATCCAGAAAAAACTTTTAGTCTATGTATCACTTGGAAAACTTCAGCAACCATTCATCAGTGAAAATAGTGAAAAAATTAGTATAATGTAATTCTCCTCAGAAATCACACTCGCTATTTCATAACTGATAAGGTACACCAGTACAAGAACAACAGATACGGACAGATCCATCCTACCTTAAAGTGAACATTTGGATGAAATATTTTTGTCAAAAAGCGGACTTGAGGAGGCTGTAGAGGATACTGCTCCGGAACAGAAAAAGAAAGCTGGAACACCCCTCCCTCGTAAGGAGTCTCAGAGGGACCCTAATTGTAAACAAAACAAACCCAAGGAAATGTGAGAATCATCACAAACAGGTCGTAATCAACAAAGTCCTGGTTACCACTCAGCATACCTTGATAAAAGCCGTCCATTTAAAAATGTTAGATTCATCACAGACTAGTTGAATATCAGGATCAGCAGTCTTTTCTCGCTGCACCTCATGATACTCCTTGAACAGTCTTGCCTTCGATGCCTGCACTTAAAACACACGTCAAAAATCTCAAACATCTAATTATTGAAGAATCAACCTTAAGACAAATGCAAGCGATGACATCAAAACCAAAACCAGGTACAAACAAGCCACCGAAGTGAATCCAAAACACCTAGTCTAACAGATAACCCACACCATAAAAAATACATATATTCACATTAATTGCACATCATCATCTGCTATTCACACCGATAGATTTACTCGCAACAATTGCATCTATCACAAACTCTCAACAGAAAACGGAAACAAAAACAAAAGTACCAGAAACGAACCTGCATGCTGAATTGCAACCTGAAACACAATTTAGCTGTAGTGTTAGGAGATTGATATATTTGAATATGGGCGTGTGAACAAATTTGAGAAAGCTCAAACAAGATTCAAGGAACAGAGCATCTTACCGCGCGAGACTTTATTTCGCGAAAAAGAAAAAATGAATATAGAAAGAATTGATGTATAGTGTTGGGAGATTTGTAGATCGGGAAATGAACGAAAAAGTAAAATAGAAATCTGCAATGAGCAAACCCTAAAATAATGGACCCCACCAAGAAGACTATAGTCTGGAACACATCTAGCACCCCATCGGTAAATAAGAAAGAATAGATGAACCAAATCTAGTAGCAAACATGTAAGAAAAATACATGTTAAAGGTTTTATGACTATTTTATAATTATAATCTAATTGAAATAATTGATTTAATAATAAATCAAAGATTATTATGTAATTAAGTTGTAATATTAAAATTGAATTTAAATGTTTTAATATTCAGATATTAAATTAGATTTTTAATTTTTAAATAGTACATTGATACTATGACATACATTTAAGAACTAAATTTGTTTTATTTGTGTAGTTATTAGTTACGAAAAATAAATAATTTAAATAAATATTGACTAATTATTTATTGATAAATTTATATAAAATTTAATAAATATGGTAGATAATCTTCTCCAATCAAATTTAAAATTGGATTTTTAAAATTTGAGTTTTATTATAAATATTAAATTTAGTTAAAGTTTAAATTTCTCATATATATATATATAGATATATTTATAATTAAGTTTTTATTAACAATATTTGTTTACTTGTGTACTCAAATTTTTCATATACTTCTCAATTCTTACTAATTGATTTTTATTTTAAGTAAGGTAGTGCATCTTATTTTGCATGGTTATTGTTTTTTGTTTATACATGGAAAATAAAAATGAATTAAGTTTTTTATAAGTTTTAGAGCACCACCGTCAATTAAGATGAAGTGAGTAGGATTTATGCAAAATCTCATACAGAACACCTCGTAATTAAACAATAAAAAAATAATTTGCAAAACTCCAGATATCTTTATAAAAATAATAATATTGTTTTATTTTATAAATTAAATGTTAAAATAAAAATTAAGTCTCATTGTGTTTTGTTTAACAATATAAAGTCAAATTCCAATTTATTATAAAACCTTAATTGAAAAAATATTATTATAATCAATAGAACGGAATTTTTGTAATAAGAACTTTCAATTAAAAATATTTAAATTGATAAAAAAACTTCAAATTAAATTAAGTCATTATTTTATTTTATTTTTCATGTGAAAAGTAAAATAATAGTTAAATCGCACCACTTAACTACAGAAACTTTAGTTAAAATTATAAAAATTTTGTATTATCAATCAAACCAGCTTTTTTTTTTAATAGAAACCAAATTAAAAATATTCATATTTATTAAAATGTAAAACTTAATAACGTTTCAATATTACATGTTATTAAGACAAAATTTAATATAATTAAAGAATAATAATTAAAGTACCTCTATTTCTTTATATAAGTTTTCTCTTATGTCTAATATGTTTAAATAATTCTTTTTAATTAAAGTTTATTACAAATCACTTATAAGAGAGAAGTACTAATATTGTATAACTTTATTTTTCTAATTCTTTTTAAATTTATACTTTAACTAAAAAATAAATAAATGAAAAGTTTATAAAAGGCTATATTAAATTTTTATGAAAAAATAAATAAAAAAACACAAAATGTCCTCTACAAAAATTGCAAGAAACAAGGATAAAAAGATGTTATTATTGGAGGATTCGTTTTAATTTAATAATAATTTAATTTAAGTAATTTTCATAATACTTTTAAATTCATGGTTATTGGGCACCTGGACTCCCTGAATGCTTCTAACCCCCACAAAGTCAAGCTAAAGAATCCCTACTGGCTGAAGGATCGTAAACACGTACGTGGATTTGGATAAAGCAAATCTATGTTCACACCTACGAATTCATCTACGAGTTTAAAATTAATTGAGCATGCGAATTCGTTTAATACAACTAGAACCGGATCTTCTAGTCCAGTACTTTCCTATAGAAAAAATGTACATAATCTATTACCAATTGCCAGACAATGAACACTATGAGACTATAACAAATTAAATAATGTATTATGTACATATATTATTATATTTATGTAAAAGAAAATGAAAAAATTAAGAAAAAGGAGAAAAGATTTATAGCAAACAAGTGAACAATGCAAACCCCATTACAGTTTTACATGCCACCAGTAGGTTTTGGTTTCACTTTTGCCATGTTAACAAGGTCCCCAAATAAATTATCCTCTGGTTTGGAAGGCTTCCCAGGTGGCACATAGGATGTAGAAGAAACCTGGTAAGAATTTCTCAGAGCACCATCATCTCTCATTGATAAACCATACATTTGCTGCTCAACAAATTGAACCGCTGGTTGCTGACCATAGCCATATCCTACGAATTGGTTGCCATACATTTGTTGAGGATACATGGAATGCATTGGATGTGAAGCCATACCCATACCCATACCCATGTAAGGACTGGGAACACCCTGAATATGCTGCGGGTATAAGCCTGATTGATTACTTTGAACATTGTTGTTGATTGTTGAGATATGGCTAGCATTTGGCTGCATATACATTCCAACAGCCTGGTCATGCGCAGCAGCTTGAGGTCCCTGAGGATGTGCAGCACTATGTATATGGGTCATTACCACTTGAGTCACTTGCATTGGTTGTTGTGGGTATTGACTGCCTACTACTACTGGACTATCATTGTCTGTGGGTTGTGCTTCCCACGGAGGTGGCGGAAATGATCCACCATTTGGTGTACCTGTAAATCGAAAAAAAGCTGAATGATGCGAAATATCTCAAATATGAGAACCCAGCAAAATACAGCAAGCCAATTCGGAAAGAAAATATTGAAGAGATGAATTTGCCATTAACCAACTTAAAAGCAGCAATCAGGGGTCAGAAATCAAAAATTCATCACAGCAACTGCTAAAAAGAAGAGAAAGCATTAAGTGCACCGTGAACTGGAGAAGGAGACTGTTGCTGCTGCGCAACCTGACCATTCCAAGAAGGACCTGTGCTCTGCATATAAGGTGATTGCTCAAACCGAGGCGATCCAACATTTGGCCCACCTCCATTGGGGTAAAACAGCCCTTGAGATATGAAAGTCTGCTGCTGTTGACATTGAGGAGAAAATGGACTGGTTTGACCGGCAACATTAATTGGCTGGAGATTATTGCTTCCATTAGAAAACATATCAAAAAGAACAAGGGCATTCTGTTGAGACATAGGGCTAGGGCTGGGGCTGGCTGGCGGCTGTTCGCCTAAAGGGACGAGAGCAAGTGAAGTCTCTGCTTTTGGTGAGTTATAGTCGTCACCACTGAGCAGGTCCACTTTAGGATCAACCTTCGCCGGGGGAGCTGATTCATTTGATGTTGGGGGCGCTGGAAGCAGTAACTGGTTCAACGATTGAGACCCAGTTTCAGCATTAGCAGACGACCTGCAAAACTATATTAAAATGAAAAGCCGTAGAACCAGAAGGCGCCATACGGATTAAGTCAACCTGGAATATAATTTCATACACCGATCTACTCCTGAACAAAAATGAGATTCAACAACAATTACGTGAAACGAAACAGAAAGATGCAGACTTCTGACAATGGACGGCAGATAACACTCCCAGCTACCAAGATCAAATATGAAGAATGACAAAAACTAAAGTATCCAAAATAAAATAATAGCACAAAAAGTCCCAAAGCCTTGACCTGTAAAGACCTTATTCCACTGACAAAAATACAAACAAATATCTAGCTATTCATGGCACTTAGTTTGGAATTTATTTTGAATATAAAACTTACTGGGTAAAAACAAATAACAAATGGAAATGAATTACGTATTCCAATATGGTATAAAAATTATTTGATTCTCCTCCGGTGAGACTGATAGAATCATATGTTAATGAATGCAGAGCAATAATAAAGTGCAACAATAAACACGAGAAGACCTTCCATCCGTCTGTTTACTGGAATCTCCAAAATCAACCAAAGGACCAAAATCTGCAACTGCTCCAGTAGGTGCAGTCTTCAGATTCTCAGTATGATTTTGAGCAGGAGTTCCTGAAGCAGAAGTTCCTGAAGTAGAAGTTCCTGCAGCAGAAGTTCCTGAAGCAATGGATTCATGCTTGGCCAGGACACGCTGAAGATCATCATTCAGCGATAGGCCTTGGCATAGCAATGATTCGTCCCTGTAAAAGTAGATAAAATCTAACCATTATTAACAGGTTTTTTCCTTTAGATTTAAAGAAAACTAAAAATGGAGTTCACATGTAAAAAGTATATAATATATGACAGCAATTGCTTTGTAATATATTGAAAACGGGATGTGGCCTTACGAAGTTGAATTAACAAGGTGTACCACTCTCTGTTTGTATGTTCGACATTGCTCCACTAAATCAACAATAACTTCCTGCTGAAGACCCTGAAAATAGAATACAAAAAATGTCACATTCAATAGAAGCCTTACAACAACGACGACATCCCTGTAGTTGAGGTCGACTGCATAGATCATGCAATGCTTCAACATGGTAAAGGCCCTGAGCTTCAAAAATATTCTTTACTCAAGTACATCAAAAGTTGAAAATTTGGATTGAAGAACTTACTTCTTTGTTACCAGGGTCCAATGCATTGAGCATTTCTGCTAGAACATCCATAATACCACGTGCATTTTGAATTTCTGACAAACTGGCAATAGAAAGTCCAACCAAAACAAATCAAGGCATCATTATTGACCACAGTCTGTACCATGTAGCATAATTTTGTCATCATCAAAATAATTAAAGAAATGATAATGAAAAATCTATTATTGGATACTGTGTCCCATGACAAATCTGTTTAGTGAGATTCGCATGAAATTCACACAATAATAAAGAACAAGGTATACTACCAAGTGCCCAAGCACACTAGTTAAAGAGAATTTATTACACCCTATAAAATGCTTTAAAAAGAAAGAATCAGATGATTTTCTGTATGTTTTATGTCAATAGAAAATTTGAGAAATTTATCTGATATCTTTATCTTTTATCAGTTTAGTGAATCGTAGATGATGATTAAGAATATATATTTATTTTCTATTATATGATTAGTTTCCTGACTTGATTAGTATTTGGGTAATTATAGGTTTATTATATCGTATAAATAGGAATATTATCTCCACTCCTAAAAATAGAAATGACATCTCGTATATCTATTTGTATTTTCTGTATCGAGTCTATATAGAATAGTCTTTTTATTATAAACTCTTGTGTAAAGCTAGAAACAAAAAGGACGCTTGAAAATTCAATTACTTATCACTTTGATACTTCATCTAGAAATAATAAAGAAAAAAAAAAAGTGGATAAAAATGAATAGCGAATTATTAAAAATTTAATCCTCCTTTATGAAAAATCTTGCATATTTTCTTTCACTTGACACCGTCTCCCACAAACCACCTCATTTTGCTAGAATTGGTTAAAACAAAAATGATGCAACAAACCATCTTAATTGATAACAGTTCACAATGCTATTCCAATTATAAATAAAAAGAAAGTGTATGGCTTCAAAATGTGACAACTGAGCTACAAAGAAAAATATAAACCGGTAATAGATAGTAATGATAATGAACTACATAATACATTCCATCAAAGAAAAGTCTGAATGCATGAGAATAAGAAGCCCATAGATGAGCGTCAAGCAATATGAAGTTATCAACATATAAGTCAACTTCCACATACATGATGACAAGACAAGAGATAGAAATGCACCTTAGGGCTGGAAACTCAGAATCTGCAGAGGACTCAGCTGTGTCTTGTTGAGCAAAAGTATCTCGTATATTTTGAGGGTATGATGACAATGGTTGTGTTTGTAGAGGTGTGAATACAGGTGCAGATCGCTCAGACCTATGGGGGAATACTGCCCCAGCACGCTGAAACAAACAAATCCTTTATAGAACAAAAGGAATAGATAAACAAAATTAAACTTAAAAAGATTTATGAAAATGTCCTGATTGTAACAATGAATACTCAAAATAAAAACCCATATAACCAATCAGATAATGAGAATTATGTCCAAAAGAAAAGTAGCAAGGGCCTCCTTTAAGAACTGTATCTCCTCATCCTGTTTGTAATCTATAAGCAGAGTTGAATTATTTTGTAAGAAAATCTCAATGCAAATAAGTTGATGAACATACCACAAGCTCCTGGTATGCTGCATAATACTGTGGATATCTTGATCTTGGCCCTCCAAAAGCCTCTTGCCAACTATCTATAAGAGCCAATATCTTCTCTCGGACATGATAATTGGTCTACAGTTTTCATAATAAATATGATAAACATGCTTTTCACGATGAAGTCTCGTATAAAATAGGAAGGCTCTGGAAACTTCTAAGAAATATCAATACCTTTTTCTTCGCTATTTTAACCATCTCATGAAGAACATCTCTCTCGGCAACATGCATGTGAATAATGTCTCCACAATTCTTAATTATTGTCTCCAGCAGCTAAAATATAGCAGTCGAATTGATAAACAGATGAGTTTTTCCAATATTAAAGACGAAACATGTATTTTCATTATAGGCAGGCTATACAGAATCCTCCTTATCTAAGCAAACCTAATTTATACAGCTCTATGGTATTCTCAGAGGGAAAGGAACTCAAACATACAGACAATCTGAACAAAGAACAGCATCTGCCGCATGTAACATTCTATTTCCATGTACATCACAATGTTGACTTTTACTTAAAGCTAATCGAGTATTTTTTCGTCCCAAAAACATAATTATCAGCTCAGCTTGTTAAGTATAATAAGTTTAAAATAATGATAAAATGGAATTAAAAAGTATAATTCTTCCCACTCCATTTTCCAGAAATGGTATGAAATCTTGGTTCTGTTTCATTATAAAATTTCCGAAATAAAGGAATGAAATTTTATTTCACTCTATTCCAATCCATCTCATTCCGTTATATTTCATTGTGTACCACTAATCCAAACATAAACATTAGTAAAGTACCATCTCATGGCAGACATATCTAAAATAAATTCTACAATTTCTTTCCAAGCTGAAAACAACATACAATATAAAACAATGCTGTTTGAACATTCTAGAGGAAGAGTCCTTTGCAACAGTTCAGCAAGCATACCACAATAACTGAATAAACATAAAAAAGAGACTCATACTAAAATTTCCATTACATAGTCCCCAAATAATAGTCAATAGATAACAAAAGCTTCCAGCCAGTTATTTATCGATCAACAGCAAGAAATCAATCCAAGGAATCATACAAGTTGAAAGTTTTCTTCTCTTCCAACAATCTTTTTACATTAATTGACGAACATATATGGTAGTTGGGGAATGTGTGATGACATTGTTAGGCCCATAGAAGAACATGTCTTAGATGTGGCTAAGATTCCTAAGACGTGGCACATGTGTGAGTATAAGGCCGTGTTGTATACATACCTTAGTCAGTTGTTTGTAAGAGTCAACTTTGGATTCTTTAATCGTACCTGGGAGAAAGCCACTTCCTCTGTTTGGAATGTTGACTATGGGAACTCTTAAAGTTCTATCTCTTGGTTTCAAGAAACTTCTTCTTGTTCTTTCCCAAATCTCTCTCTAACATCTTTTTTCCTTCCTAATTCTTTCAGTCCCTAAAGACATCTATTATTACTTGAATCTATAATCAGACAAGCATTTTACTATAGGCTCTTAGCTTATTGTTGTTTTAAGGAAATGTCTATTTCGGACGATTAGAGAGAAACATTAAATCATACTTTACTGTTGAGTAATCTAAAAAAGTGAATAAATAAAAGAAACAGTGACCCTAAAGCAGATTGAATAATGTATGAAATATATGAGCTTACAGTTAATGCACTTATTTGAACTCTAGGAACTTTACTTCCAAGCCGCTTCTTTATACCTTTAACAACATCCTTTGTTTGCCTGATAAATCATATAACCAAACTGAGTTAGCAAACTCTCAAAGCCCAAACGAAGAAACAAAATTAAAGTTTTAAACAAAAAAATTGCAGTTAAACATTTATATCTGTTCCAGCTCATCCCAGGTAAGTATCAATGGGCGCCATGAATATTTGCCCCACAGTCGGATGCCACGCCTCAGTTAAGACAGAAGGAACCTGGAACGCCTACCCCATGTTGGCCCTAGCAAACATCGCACCATTGATTATCTAGAGCATTCATTCCATTCCAGTACATGGTAAAAAGGAAGGTACAGGTCGCATTTATGAGGTACTTCCCATTCAATAAGGCCCGTATAACTTTTTTCTGCCACATAAGTCATGCCTTGTAATATAAGAACCTCTAGTGGCACCTGGTCATTGATCTTAGCCGAGACAAGAACTATTCAACGGTCCCCTGCCTTTACCGCCAAAATAGGGCTGTCTATCACCACCAACCTACTGGATTTCGTAACTATCATGCATCCAAAACCTACCACCTTTAGTAGTAAGATCTAAGATTCCACATATATTGTTACTCTTGCAAAATAACTCTTTAACTTGGACATTAATGTCTTTGCAGGTATCAGCCCACCTTCGCTGTGCAGTGCCGTGTCCAACCCTCGTGAAGCCATTCGTCATCAAGAGCAAAATTGATATATACCCCGTTCCGAACTACTTCAGACCAACACCCGTTAAAAAAAGAAAATTCCAGTTCCAAACTGTGGAAACTCAGAAATGCATAGAAACATAAACAACGAACAAAAAGAGATCTGCCGCTTCTTCCCATAAACTAAAAGACAAAAGCAACTCACAATCAACTTGGAAACAAGAAATAGGATTTTTCAGATATAATTCCAAATTACGAAACGTAACCTGATGAGCACAAACACAAAAGTATTAACTCCTATAGGGTTTAAAATGTCCCCTACAAAGGAGCTGACAACTTATAGCAACCAGAAGCAAATTCGACATAAAACAGCATCAGCCGAACAAGTGGATCATGCAGAATCCATAATAGCTATCTACTATCCCTATCCCCAATTGATCAATGAAAAACGGTACTCAATCCTCAATCAATAAAGTGAAATTTCCTATTTGAAATTCCTCTGTTCGATTACTGTTACAGATAATAAAACAATGCGAAGTTGAAATCCCGACTCCCGACGATCATTGTAGTTTAATAAATAATAAAGCAGAGGAGACATACGATAGAAGGAAGGGAAAAAGACAACTGCTAATCTTCATCCATGAACTCTAATTCACAATTCAACTCTACAACTTATCTTACCACGTCAGAATTCATTCATAACAGAAAGCGAAAGAAACTATAAATCTCGCTCGTGCATTTTTTTGTTCATAATAATTCTGCAGTAAACCGCAGAAGCAAAATAGAACTATTCTATCAAAACAAAAACGAAGAAAAAAAAAACGCGCGCAGAAAAAAAAAAAAAAAAAAAAACAAAACAAACAAAAAAAAAAAAAACGCGCGCACTCTTGATAACGTCGAACATGAAGAAACAGCGAAAATCCGAAGGTATACATACCCAGGGTCGCGATTGAGTATGTCACAGATCTCCATGTTCAAAGCCCAATCAGGTCCCACAAGCATGCTGCTTGTGGCACGTTCAACTAAGGGATTCACCATCGTTTCTCGCCGGCCACGAGAGTATCAAAATGTTTTCCGGTGCGATGAGAGAGAGGTTCCGGTGATCACACAGAGATATAAGTAACGGCCACCCTCCCTCGGTCTCCAAAATCAATAACAAAGTTTGCTACTACGTCGCTGAATGAATAATTCCGTTGAGGTAAAGTAGGGGTAGAATTGGAAGTGAGAAAATCACATACCAATTATAAGAGTCCACGTGGCAGTGTGAAGGCGAGCTTCGCTATGCCACACCTGAGATACAGTTCAGAAACAGGATTTGCATCTGCTTAGTCAATCAAGTTTGAATATAAATGCGGACGTTGTTTCCGCAAAACCATAAAAAGGAGAATAATTATGATTAATTAAAAAAAATTAGAAAATATCAACCGAGTCTTTCGTTTTGTAGGTATTAACTTTTCTTCATTAATCTCAGATAAGTAACATTTCTCTTTTAATTTAGATCCTTTTAGGAAATAACTAAATTATATTTATACATAATAATCCTTTTTTTTCTCCAAAATTTAGTCAGACCTTTATACACACATTTTATATGATTAATATATAATATATAATTAATACAGATTTCAACTCGTATAAAAAGAGTTTTATAACAATTCACTCGATCGGAATTGTATTCTTTAATCATGAATAATAGTAGAACATTTTCCAGACATGTAATACCTTAACAAATTAATATTTTTTTAATATTTACACAAAATCACAAATTATGAGTATTGGTTGCTTATGGATATTGTAAACTTCTTATAATTTTTTTCACCAAAAGTATAATATAGTTCAATAAATTAGATTTCTATTCGTTGCGAGTAAATTTTTATATGGTTTGTTTACAATGGCATGAGTTGTAGTAGTTGCTTTATTATTTCTTATGTTAATTTAATATGTTTGTAATGTATACGGATGTCAAATAATTATAATAAAAAATAAATAAAAAGGTAAAATAAATTTAATTCCTTGTATCAACTATAAAAATGGCTTACCCTTAATCTAAAATTAAGTTTTTAATAAAATATACGAGATTAACTTCAACAAAAAAGTTAATTTTAAATTATATAAAAAAAAACTCATTTTATTTTGGCTTGGTTCAGTCATAATTCAACAAAGCTCTCTCAAAGCTTTCATATAAAAGAAAATCTTCATAAATTAAGGAATTATAAACTCAGTGGAGGAATTATAAACTCAATTGCTCAATTCCTTTGTCATTGATAGTTTTTTAATACACAACAACCTATTGATATAACCAATGGACAATGGAGGGTGTTACGAGAATTATCCCAAATAAAATATATCAATAGAAATAATAGTTTACGAGGTTATGTATTTTATGCAATTTATTTATGGTATCATTTTATCTTCTATAATGTCGATATAAACTTTCTCTTTACAAAAGTTAACAACACTGTACTGGTGTAAGAATCTCATTGATAAATAATATGATATGCCTCATTCATATCTAGATATTTACTAGTACTAACATTTATGCATAGTATTGTGGTTATCAAATGAGTCATAATCACAGCTCATCACAATAAATATACTTTATAATTCATGCTTTAAATTAAAAATTTGTATCTCTTACACGGTGAATGTCCAACAGCAAAATATATATTAATTTAAAATCATTTCTCACAATAATGTACAATAATGTACATTCATGCTACATTCCTTGATGTTGTTGACATTATTCAATAAACGTCAACACATAAAACATTATTACTTCACATATAATAAATCAATAAAATATGTTGAAGAAACTGTAGCTAAAATTAATAGAATTAAGAACTCGATGACTTGTATTATTAGGGCAACTTTCATGATTAATTAAAAATAAGAAGAGACAGAAAGTATAAAATTGTGCTTAGTTAGAAGGAAACAAATAGGATCACCTTTTTCAAGGCAAAATGGCTTAAACAATACTCAGTACATACGTATATTCTCTATGGCATAAAAAATCTTTGCACCGAAATGAATTGTATTTATTTTATATATAATTTTTTGTTGTTTTATATAATAAACTCTTGTACGTATCTCGTGATAACATTTTTTCAAAAACAGTGAAGATGAACAGTTTATATAAACACTCTTATTAATACTCTATTTGTATTTGTTTTTATTGATTTATTGTAGGTGAGGAAGGAAAAGTTAAGTGAGTAGGTCAATTGGATCGATCAATTTAAAGATAATTGTACAAATGGATTTGAGGGAAAAGTGAGAGAAAAGTTACCGCGCCTTATATACAATTATGATTTAATCCTCATGATACTTAAAAAAAAATTGCCTTGAAAGATTATGATTACAAAAAAATATATGTAAGGCCAAAGAACCCAAAATTGACTCTATTGTAATATTAAAGATAGGAGAATCAATTTCTATATTTCCAAAATCAACTATCTTTTTCATGTACATCTAGTGACACTATTAAATTATTTTGAAATATATAGTGTTTTATGTTTTGTCAAATATGTATTTTTTTAATCTGAATTTGGTCATGAATTTTGAAAAAAATGATACCATCTATTTTCTTTTTTGGTTAAATTTTTTAATCAAATCAAGGTTTTTTTTTTATCAAATTTAAAGATGGTTTGTTTTGTTGGTATAATTGACATAATCATAATGTCAATTTTTTGATGAGAAATTCTTATTTCAGTTTAAGAAATTTAACAAAATTACTAAATTACATCAATTTTTACAAAATTGTGACGAGACTAAACAAAATAGAGAACCAACTTGACGTTTTTAAACAAAAAAATGAATCAAAAGAGTAATTTAACAAACATCACATCTCTACATCCCCAAAATATTGGTTGAAGATTTGCACTGAGACCAAGCCACCTAACTCGTTCTTCAACCCAATTAACTCATTTTGTCTTTTAGTGTGATTGACTCGTTTCAATTTTTAGCCTTGACTGAATTATCTCAGATTTTGATCCCGAACAACTTGACTCTATTTTCGACTCAAATTGAATGGATCCAGCCTTTAATATGGCTCGAATGGGCTCAACCTTATGTCAAAATCAACTCGTTTATACTCACTCGTCTCGATTTCATACCAAAATAATTCGACTTGACTTTCATATCAAAACAAATTATTTTAATATAAAAATTTTAATTCTTTTTAAATAAATAAGTTATCTTTCTAAATTACCTAATTCAAATATAAGGTATTTTAATTTTAACCTACATGTAATTTGTAGTTGCCTATACCAAATTCAAAACTTCTATTTATAATCTATAATAATATATAAAGGGGATTTCTCTTTTTGTGTCCATTTTTCATTTTTCAATTTTATCCTTAACTATTACTTCAAAAATTAATTATTTTATAATTATTTATTTTTATATGTTTTTTAAATATTTTTTATTTTGACCATTATTCTAAAATTTTTTGAACAGTTGTTTTATTCAACAACTATTTTAAAATTTATTATATATATTTTAAAAATAAATATTATTATTTTTATAAAAATTAAAAAAATATGAATATACATACACGATAGTGCCTGTTCTCGATAGTGCCTGTTTTTGCTAGTATTTAGTGTAAAATCCTGTTAAAAAATCGATAGTGCCTATTTTCGCTAGTATTTACTGTAAAATCCTGTTAAAAAAGTACAGTTTGACGTTTTCTGAAAAGAAATATGGGTTGAAATTTTTGAAATATACCAGTAGTGCTTCTTATAAATTTTTGGATGGTTATCTGGAGCATGGACAATTTATTTATTTAAATATTTATTTGGTTTAATTAATTTTATGATTTAGATATTTGTAAAGTTTTATCTAATATTTCTTTATTCTTAATTTAATTCCTCCTTTATTTAAGACTGCATTCTCAACGATATAAAATCATACATAATTTTTATTTTTCAAAATTTGTATAAATTATTTTTAATTTTTTTTGTTAGACAACTTTTTCTAATACTTGAATAGACTCCATTGTCATGTACAGAGAGTCCAAAGTTCGAATTTAGTCAATATCAGTGTAAAAATACCTAATCGATAAATTAGTTTTATACACTTAAATCTGTACGTTACATATATGCTTTTTTCCATGTAAACGTCAGATTTGGCTTTTAGTCTCTGTATTTTCTTACTAACATATATGCTTTTCTCACCAGAAACTTTTATACTCATTGCTCTCACAAATCCTACATAAAACAACGGTGTTATTATGTTTCAATGTCTATATACAGTAGTATAGTTTTTTGTTTATAAATAAAAATATATATGCATTATTTTTTTATTCTATATGAATTTTTATTATATAAAAAATAAAATAATTAAATATATTGTTTATCATGCATTGTACTAAAATTAATTATATGTAAAATATGAACCATTTTTCTTTTTTTATTTATGTGGTAATCACTTTTTCATATTTTTTTCTTTTTTTTTCTACTATGTTTTATTTATTCCATATGAAATTTGTAAAGTAACTTAAATATAATCAGAAATCAAATAAGAAAATAATATATGTACTTTCAACCAAAAATTTATATTATCTATACTATTATATCTACACTTTTATACTATATTGTTGTATAAAAATTGATTCCTTTAAGTATATATATATATATATATATATATATATATATATATATATATATATATATATATATATATATTTTTTTTTTTTTTTTTTTTCAATACTACACTTTAAGTTTATATGCGTTCTTTTTCTTAAATTTACCTCAAGTGAATTTTCTAAATTTAACTATTTCTTAATTTATTTTTTTAATTAAACATATAAAAAATTATCTACAAAATAAACAAAAACTATTTATAATGAATTTGTAAATATTATTTATTTTTATTTTTATGTTATAACTTTTTATTAATATAAAAAATAAACACGCGTACGCATAACTCATGTTATTCTATTTTACTAATATATAAGTATAAGTATATTGTTATAATTATTTTCTTATTTTAATTTTTGTTGATATATAAAATTTTTAAAATGTTAAATTGCATCATTATATTATTAACATTATCATATAATATGATACCTACTAATATTCCTACATTATTATCATCGTTAATACAACTATAAAAATCAATTTGTGGGTAGATTAGAATAAACTTGTTGTTGAAAAGTTGTAAGCTTTTACTTCCTGCACCCAAACAATTTATTCGTGCACACCCTTAACTTTTTAGGTCACTTGTAAAAGTAATTTCCAGAATATATATTTTAGAATAAATTTATAGAATTTCCAAAATAAGATTTTCGAAATGAATTTTTCATAACACAATTTGAAAAAAATTATGGAACATTAGTTTTAAAATTATCAAATATATTTTTAATTTATTTTTCAAAATGAGATTACTGAAATGAATTTTTTAAAATACATATAATATTTTCTGAAATGACTTTTTCGGAAGATCCAAATATGTTTCCCTCTCTTATTCCTATGCAACAGTGAGTGGTGATGGATAGAAGTAGTGAGTGATGATGTTGATATAAGTAGTGATAAAATATAAGGTTTTTTTTTTTTTCTCTTATAGTGGGGATGCAGTTAATAATTATGGGGTATAAGAAAAAAATAGCCGAAAACATAAATCAGACTAACTTTTTAACCAACCCAATTAACTACCAATCTAAACAAGTTTAGTTTATTTTACAAAATAATAGTTATATTTTAAAAATATTTAAAAACGTTATTTTACTATATATATAATATTAAAATTAGTTTAATTAAAACAACTATATATTTGATTTTTTGACCCTTTTGAAACTAGAAAAAATAGCTTGTTATCCCATTAGTCATTTTAAACTTAAGCAGTAGGAACTCAAGATCATCTATTATACTAAATTCGTATTTTCAACACCTCTAACTATCAGTCATACTTAAACATATTAACAATATATCAATGAAGTTCCTTAATTTTGATGAACGACAACTTTAGCTAGTTTTTCTAATTTCAACGTAGAGGGAGAAATAGCTTGCATTTGATAATCACAAATATTTAATTTAATGATATATATTTTTTTATAATGTGGGAGAAAACCTACAAAATTATTATTTCACTGAATCTCTACTATTCTCGCAATTATTATTCTCAATGTCATATTACGGTGTAAGAGGGTACACACAAAGGTAAAGTCAGTATTTGGCAAAATTATTATGTTATCATAGAGGTAGTTCTATTTAGAAGAAAGTTAGCTTCTCTATCTTGGATACATACTTATTTATACTACTATTATTGAATTTTTATTTGCATAAATGATTAAAGAATATCTAAATATGACTTAATCATCAGTTGGTGTATAATTTTGTTTAATAGTCTATTAAGTAATGATTATTCATCTATTAGACTATCTACATACTATTAAGTAAGTCATTTAATTTTGTACCGAGAAAGTGAAGATGGCCATATATCGAGATGTTATCAAATTACCATTAACAAAATGTGAAGGTTTAAATATCTATTTGGTCTTTATTTTTACGGTGGTATTTATTGTTGATAGTTCTAATTTGTTTAAATGTTTAAAATAATCTTCATTTTTATAATTTGTGATTAATTTAATCTTTGTGTCACACCGTTTAGATGAGTAACGAAACATTGTACAAGTAACACTATTTGTATTACATCTTCCATTTTATTTATTACGTGGACGATTTGTATACAGTGAGGTGGAGAAACTAGGTTTAAATAGGGGTTTGGGGAAAACCTAATTAGAAATTTGGAGATTGATGCTATTAGTGGAAAAAATGAGATTCATGGTGTCGTGCTAATTACCTACTATGTTTATAATGGATTTTGAGTGGAGGCTCTTGAACTTTTCTACACTCTAAACCAATTTAAAATTCATCTCGATTTCATAGCTCTCATTAGTACACTGTACTTTATCTTTACACTAAAGAAAAAGAAGATTCACGGGTTTTTGATTAGGAAAGGATTTTTCTTGGAGGGACCAATTGCTAGCTCCCTAGTGGATATGTATGATCACAGTGGAAATGTGGAAAACTAAAAAAATATATTTAATTATGTAAAAAAAGAGAGATCTAATTTTATGAACTTCCATGATTAATGCAAATGGATTCACACCAAAGAATTAAGGGAAATATGTATTGATATCAAACATCTTCGCAGCAGGTGAAAGATGGAATGATGTTGAAGAAGTGATGTTGAGAATGAAAGGAAACGACACGAAGAAGACACCAGGATGCATTTGAATTGAGATTGAGAATAAGATTCACACCTTCATGGCAAGGGACAAGTCTCATCCAAAGTCTAATGATATTTGTCTACCCAAATATCAGTAATTAAGTTTTCCCTTAATCATGTTTTTTCACTCAGGAGCATTTTTTCCACCAACAGCACTAATCTCCAAATCCCTATTTAGATTTTTCCTAAATCCCTAATTCGAACTTCATTTCTCCACCTCATTGTATACAAACCACTCCACATAATAAACAAAATGGAAGACATAAACCGGTCCATGTAATAAATAAAATGGAAGACATAATACAAATAGTGTAGTCTGTGTTCCGTTACTCATTTAAACAGCGTGACACAGAAGTACAAAATTAAACACAAATTAAAAAAAAATGAAGATCATTTAAAATATTTGAAAAAGATTAAGACAATCGACAATAAACACAATAAAAATAAGGACGAAATAGATATTTAAGCATAATGCGAAAGAATTTTTGAGAAGCTTAGTAATAAACTTTTTATACAAAATTTTTAGAATAACCACAAATTAAAAGTTACCATTTCATGATATATAAAAAAACACATTATTGATTAATAGAAGTGATTTAATATCATTTTTAGAATATCGTTATAAATTCAAACTTAATAATTAGGACAAGATGATAGTCTAACTAAAAAAATATATAAATTGAAAAGTACAATAAACAACCTAGAAATTAAATGATGTGATAAAGTATAACAGGAAAATAATGATTCGTCAAAAAAAAAAAAAGTTTAGCTTTGCCTTCAGCGCAGCAATTCTGAGAGCAACTTGGCACCGAAATCGAATAATCTTTATCATCTTTTTCACGTTAAGGTTCCACTTCCAATCTGTTAATTCACGATTCAAAACCTATGCTCGCAGTTACTACAAGTTTCCATCACTGTCACTATTTTGAGCTTCTCTTTACCATCTTCCAAATCCCATTTCTTTGAAGCCACATATTCTTTACTAAAGCATAATTGATTGATCAGTGGGAGCAGCGTGTTAGGGTTTCGAAAAGTTGATCTCGGAAAACAGTCCAAACCCTAATTCTTCATATCCATGTCATTCTGATTTTTGCTACTTCCGACAATGGCGATCATCGGCGACGCACTTCGCCAGGCGTTCATGCCGAAGCGCGAGTACGAGAGCCTTAGGGAAGAAGAGAAAGCGTGGGGCAAGCTTCAGAGACCTGCGACTGTGGCTTCCGTGGTTGCCATTGGGCTTGCGATATTCGTGTCCACGGTTATCAGTTTGAAAATCGTGTTTCCGGGTAGCGATGGGAAGAGAGTGTTATGTGTCGATCGAAGGCTTCAGTCTATACAGATAGGGATGAAAGGTGATTCCGATTCCGATCGCTTTCCCGGTGGTTTCTATCTCACGGACCAGGAGATTGCTGATTATTACTGGATGGTTGTGTTCATTCCTTCAACGATCATTTTCGCGCTGTCGGTTGTATATCTCGTTGCCGGTAAGAAATTGGATTTCTATGTTGCCTTTGATGAGGGTTTCTTGTCTGATTGTTGTCAAGATATTGATGCAGAATTTTTGAAGACTGTTTTTGGTGTTTGTTTTGTTTCATTAAACAGATAAAGGTGTCCAATGCCACTTTATTGGCATCTTATACGATTCTAAGTTTGGTGTTAAAAATATTTATGGCTATAATATAATGATTGGGAGAATATTTTTGGGGTTAAAGGGTTTCAAGAACGTGGACCGCTGGAAATGTTTTTTAGAGAATCACTGTGGGAAGAGTTCAACTGTAGATTTTGCCTTTTATGCGGGAAGTGCAATTCACGATTGCCGTAAAACATGAAATGTCTAGGGGGTTGATCAGAAAGTAAACTTCTTCCATCATCTCATGGCTAGGAGGAAATAGCCTTGAAATTGAACTAAAATCATAAGAAATGGAACCAAGATCGTTGGTGTCCGTTGGAAAATAATCTTGATTGCAGTCACTTTAACCCTTGCACTAATTGCAGCCTCTTTAGGGTTTCCTTTAATTTCAACTTTGATTATTAGATACGACTTGAATACATCTTATAAAGATTAAGCAAACCTAAGCTGATTTTATGGAATTGAGTTAGGTTTAAACAAAATTCTTAGAGTGTCAATGAAAGATTAGGAGATTGAGAGACAGAAGTCTTAGCTCACATGGGTTGTGGTGCCTCTTGAATGAGAAGTAAATACTGCAGTGCTGTTGGATTGTTCTCCCTATTGTGAAATGGAAGGAGATTATTTTGATGTTACAATAGACTTATTTGGTTTATGCTCACTAAGATTTGAAGAGTATCTCTTGGCATTGATGTAACACGTGGGTTGTTTTCACTAAGTTTAATATGATCAATGGGACCATTGTACTATTCTCGTTGATAATTGGAAGGTATGCATTTCTGCATTCTAGAGGGGAGTACTGGGGAAGTAGATCACTTGTTCTAAAATTTCTTCTGGCATCTTGTTACAGTAATTCTACATTATAAAGTCTTGGATCCACAACACAAATTTACAGTTTGACTCACGTAAGTCAATGCTTTCTGTTATAAGCTTAAGAAAATTTTACAAATTTGGGAATCCAGTAGTTTGGCAAACGTTATCAATTACTCTGGTAGAGTGTTTCTATTTTCCATTCAACCACAACCATTTCACTGAAATTCTATATAATGCCACAGATCTCACCATGGGGATTCTTTTCACAGATTTGCTAAATGATGTGGATGAATGTCAATCACAGATAGCTACATTTTGAAATATATTCCATTTCTTTAGCCTAGGTTTTTTGCAAGACTCATGATCTCTTTTGTCTCTCTTTCGGAATTCATGATGTTCGATTTACATAGGTCAATGGTTTGTGGTGTTAAAAGAGTGCTCTCTAATCCCTACATCGTACATCCCCCCTCTTAATGCAAAACATGTTTTGACTGCATTGTACAGCTTCTTAATTTATAATTCATCTATTCTTTGATAGTGGTATAATATTTAGGCTTAATTGCACATTTATCTTGACAAACTAGGTCTTATTTTGTCCAAATATGTGGCGATAGATAAGGGATCAAGGATATAGGTTATTTTAAAAAATTTAGAACACATTTGATAAAATTTGAAGGATTTTGAAAGATAAGAGAGTAGATTTTGAAGAGAGATAATTTTGAGTATTTTTTAGTGAAACCTGATGTTTTGGTTGGTGACTTTTGAGCAAAAGACAATTTGGTCAATTCATTTTGTTAAGATTTTGAGTCGAACAGGATCATTTGCGGGTTTTGGTTATAAAAGAAGTTGAATAGATAAACAAATTTCTTACTTTTAAAAAGGGTAAATTATTTAGTATGTCCTGAGCTATATTTGCGAATTTCAAACAGACCCCTGAACTATTTTTTTAATTGGGTCCCTAATCTAAAGGTTGGTCACTGGTTATTCTTTGGCTGGATAAAACCTACACAAAATGACAGTGCTGGTTTTAGAAACCCTAAGAATTCAATTAAAAAAACTTACATGATCGATGACCTAATAAAAAATAGTTTAGGGAGCTATTTGAAAATTCATAAATAGATACATTTAATTGGCTCCAACAAAATTAGGAGGACCAACATCAGACATAGTTCAAACTGAAGGGATAAAAAGTGCAATCAAGTGTTATCCTTTTTTTTTTGGAAACATGTGTTGGATAAATACCCATTTCATTGTTCTTGGTGCATTATCTTGTTTCACATAAATTACTGTTTTTGGGTTAAATGACTTGTCTTGTTAGTTCTGAAAGCTTTGTGCCATAATTATGGAGAATTTAGTTTTGTGTTATGCCCAGTTTTAATTATGACAGTTGTTTTGCAGGCATGGCTGTTGCATATTCTGCTCCAACTAGGCATGGATGCTTGAAGGTGGTTGAAAATAATTTTTGTGCTTCAAGAAGGGGTATGATTTCTTCTATAACAATGGTCTTTCCTTTGCGACGCTCTAAAATTTTGGCGGATCTTATTCTAATGCCTGAGCATTTTATCGGCCCAAAATTGACTTAGTTTTTTGTTTTCTTTGGATAACCAACAGGTGGGGTACGATGTCTGTCCATCTTAAACCTTATATTTGCTATCATCTTTGGTCTTCTTGCCTTGTTTCTTGGTTCAAGCCTCTTGACAATGATGAGCAACTGTTCTAAACCTCTGTTTTGGTGCTACGAAATTGCATCGTGGGGACTGGTTGTACTATATGGGGGCACTGCCTTCTTCTTGAGGAGAAAGGCGGCCACAATTCTGGACGAGGGAAATTTAAGTGGTCGAAATCTGGGGCTGGAAATGTTGGAAACGAACCCCCTGGAAGTTACACCAGAGGTGGAAAGGCGTGTAAATGAAGGGTTTAAAGCATGGATGGGTCCATCCCTTCTTTCTTCTGACGAAGAAGACGAAGCTGACAGGTATGATGAGGCACCTCGTGCCATGCGATCTAACTCAAACAGGCAAAGAGTCTGAACTCGATATATTCAGGGCCAAGAGCTTGATATCATATTTTCCAGCCTTCATGCCTTAAAGAATGCTGTATGGTGTGGAAAGCAGTTTTGGACAAAAAATGTTTACATGTATCATATGACAAAAAAAAAAATGTTGATTAAAGGCGTGTGAATTTGATGTTCAACTTTGAACTACGATTTCGTCTGGGCGAGTTGGTAGTCTGTAGTTTAGTCTGTGAATAATTACTAAATCGGGAATGACCTGACTTTACTTAGGTTGACTACAAAATGTTTCCTGAACTGCTCACTGATCTTCTCTATGGAGGCCTAATTTTTTAGTTTGATTACAATTTTGTTTGTGAATTTTTTGTCTCAGAAGCATGAACATTATAAATACATCTGTTCACATTAAAATGGATTAAATATAACACGTTTATGTAAGGAAAAAAAGAATTAACTCATGTAATTGGTCCGAGAAGGAGTTGCAAAGTGTCCTCCAGATGCGGCCTCAACAAACTTGTTAGAGAAAATAAGTAGATGCTTTCAACAATTTTATTTTCAGATCCAAGACCAACTTTCCCTGCTGGTATTCGGCCTGGCGTGCTCAGCTGTTAATCAATTGCAGGCTGACTTCTCATGAAAGGTAAACAATTTTTAAAATACGAGATCATAGTGTTATATCAGCATTTCTCATATTTAGTTTACTTTATATAAATTAATTAAAAAATATGTAAAACTTGCTCTATCTGACTTTATATTCACAGTTATATATTTTTGTATAATGATAACTAAGAATAAATTTATTTAACAATTAAATCTTGAAATTAAAGTAACAAACTATAAATCTTTTGGTGTACATATTTTGTTTCCATTTTTATCCTTTATGTATTTTTTTCAAATCAAACTAATTATTTTATCAATTTTATCCTGTAAGTATTTTTTTTTTAAATTTAACCATATTTTAAAATTTGACCATTTGCTTCTAAAATTTAACTATTTTTAAACTAAAATAATTATTATAATAAAAAATATTATCTACAAAAAATAAACATTACCTGCAATATAATTGTAAAAATTATTTAAATTTACTTTAATAATTACAATAATAATAATTTTTTTATAAAAAAAAACACATGTGTTTTTAGTATGTATAAAAGGGATTTTATTAGAGTTAAGCAATATACAAAAGTTAACATCATATAACAACTGATATCTAATGATTTTGATCTTAATTTTCTCCTTTCAAAATCGTTCAAAGCAACACAAAATTTTAATGCAACAGATTTTTTGTGTTTGTGTTTCTCTACCATTGTTATGACATATAAACTATAACCAATATATATATATATATATATATATATATATATATATATATAAAATAAATGTAAAAAAGTCTTGTAATATTATGAATTGTGTACCAATACTATTTATCTTTTACGTCATATGATATATGATAGATATTTTCACTCTTAATTTTCCTTACCTTAGTTCTCATATAAATGTAGGAATTAATATTTGCTTTTTTAATTAACATATATACTTTTCTATTAAAATACTTTTAAACACACGTGTATATATATATAT